>Ga0209084_1003458_pt1 | contig 11619 bp, 4 predicted proteins | sample C_130820_MF_Meta_FD_187309 | JGI IMG/M metagenome (GOLD analysis project Ga0209084, IMG submission 187309) | Freshwater microbial communities from Lake Croche, Canada to study carbon cycling - C_130820_MF_MetaG (SPAdes) (version 2) | ecosystem: Environmental > Aquatic > Freshwater > Lake | place... | reverse complement strand
AATGGTTGTGCCAGACAAGAACAAATCTTTCCAACGCAATTCGCTAGAACCCAAATTGTATGTGATGTTGGCTGTTGGTAAAATGTTACCAGTGACCGTGATGTTGCCTGTGGCCACTATGGCATTACCAGCCGAACCGCCAATATATAAATTACCAGCAACGCTGGCGCCGCCTGCTACTTGTAACGCACCAGTGCTAGTACTGGTAGCTATTGTGGTTGGAAGAACACTGATGTTGCCACCACTGGCCCACATGACCTGTACACTAGATCCGGTTGATCCTGAATAGAATCTAAGTACATCGTCACCTGCACCTGCACTGGCTTCAGCAGTGATATATGCATAGCCGTCAACTGATTTGACACCACCCAGGCTTGACCAAGCTGAACCTGCTCCAAAACCTTCGTAACTGCTGATGGTGCTGTTGTAACGAATCATGCCCAACACACCAGCGCCAGGACGTTGTCCGGTTGTGCCGCTGGCAATTTGTGTATAGGCTGTACTGGTCGATGCGATATTGCCGCTGGCGGTAATATTGCCTGATGTGTTAACGTTGCTGGCAAAAATAGAGCCTAAAGGATAGGTCACGTTACCCAAATAAACGTTAGCAGTGGTCGAAACAACCGTTAGATTACCGTCTAAGCGCAGTGCTCCGTATCCTGTATTAATTCTCTGTAATGCCATGGTAGCGTATCCTTGTTAGTTATTATGATTGGTTTTCTGACCAACGTAGCACTGCTCGTGCATATACTCGAACGTTGTTGTTCAATGGTGTTATCAACACACTCAAGGTGTCCGGACCGTCTGGGTACGTGTTGAATCCACCAAACATGCTGTTGTTGAGTTCTTTGAGGTTTTTAAGATCGTATTGGATCACTGAATAATTCAAACCAGCTGTTGTGGTAACACCACTGTAGTTAACCGAACTCTGACGTGTAGCCGGAGCGGCAATGATACCACGGAACACCACTTCGCCGCCGGTGGTCAATGTAGACGCATCGTCATACTGTGCCAGACTTGCGCCGCCAACTGATTGCCAAACTGGTGTAGTAGAAGTCAATGTGCCATTCAAAACAATTTGCACTTCGCAGGCGTCACTGGCCACAACGTCAAGTGCGTTGGGCCACAACTGCATGTGGTTGGTCAGGTCGCGCACGCCGTAAGCACCTTGTATGCCTGAATCCACTGTGGGTGCCAGGCGCAGGTTCAACACTGTGTATGGTGTGAACTGATCAATCTGGTTCAATTGGCCGGTGGCAGCAAATGTGTAGCCGCGATCATCATCAAATCTGCCGTCCATGATCACTGATGTGCCCCAGTGGAACAAGGATGGTGCTGATGAAGGTGCTGTGTTGCCGTTGCGTGATTCGTAACGCACTGGCAAGTTGCCTGAACGGAAGTAGGATTCTATCTTGTTGTTGCCGTGAACAAATCTGTGCAAGTATTTGACTTCGCCGTTTTCGTCCTTGACACCAAAACGTATGGTACCGGCGCCGTACCAGGCATAGTCAACATAGTACATGAGAATCTTGTTGACGTCTATTTGGAAGCCTTGATCGCCGGTGCCATCACCTTTGTCTATGTTGAATCCTGACTGCGGAATACGTGCATCAACTGTGAGGCTGACTGTCACTCCCGATAGTGTACTAACGCTGGCATCTGCACGATAAGCAGGAGCAATGGTCAGGCTAGTGTTTGATGCAATGGCCACCACACGATAGCTCTGTCCTTTGATCACAATGTAGTTGTCTGTGGCCAATTCTGTTGAGAAACTGGTGCCGGCACCAGTGACCGTTTGACTGCCGTTGTTCAATGTCACTGTGCCAGTGAGTTGCCGTGTACTGCTACGACGAACTGCCCATAAGGTGTTGCCGTCCCATTCCCAGAATGCACCGTTTTGATCATCAAATGCACCAGCGCGGTTGGCAATGTTGCTGGTGGCCTGATTGGGATTGTTGAATGCAACAGCGAAAGAAATTTGTAGGCCTTTGCCTGACTGATAACGGAAATATTTACGACTTTGACGTATGATTGAACTGTTGGGTTGTGTGTCATTTGTGGTCATGGTCATGCCGCCATCATATGATTTGGCATAAGCAATACCATTGGGTCTCACATACACGTTGCCTGTACCAGTATATGTGGTGGCCAGGGTAGTTGAAATAGTTGTACATTCAAATGATCGTGAATTTGAAACTGTGGCAATGGTCCAAGCACCATTCATGGCTGTGTTAGCAAAGTTCACAATACTGACTGTGTTGTTGACTCGCAATCCGTGTTCAGCACTGTTGATGACCTGTACTGTGGTGTTGCCAAATCCTTTTACCGCAGTGTAAGGAATGTTGGCGCCTGTGAAGAATGCACCAGGATATATGATAACACCGTTTTGATATATTGATCCTGACGAAACTGTGCTGGCACCATAGTATCTAAAGGTGGTTGCATTCACATTGCTGACCAAGAAGTCGCCGTTGGCATTGGCACTGGCGCTGCCCACAATTTGAATAGGCTGGCCTTCTGTGAGTCCGTGTGCTGTACTGGTCACTGTGGTTACCCAGTTGGTGCCGTTGCCGCTCATTGAGCTGATGACCGCTGTCAATGGAGCATCAGTATTTTTACCATAGCTGGCAAACCAATTGCCGATCTGTGCCATGGTCTGCCATTTGGTACCTTGTGGACCGTATTCAAAGTCTGTGTCAATCATGGACTGTGGCTGACTCACACGCAGTTTGCCCACTGGATCAATCAAGAAGTCACGGAAACTGACCAAGGGAGCCGGTTCACTGTCGGTGATGATCAACAGCTTGTCACTGGTGGCATAACTGCTGGTGTTGATGGGAATGTTGGTCAGCTTGGTCACATAGTTTTGATCTGTGAATGTCAATGACACTGAACCGCTGGCTGTGGCAGGGCTGTCCAAGTAAATGGTTGTTGTTCCATTGGTATAGTCAACAACATTACCATTTGAGGGCATGCCTGTGCCTGTGACACGCCAACCTTGTTGTACTCCAGTGCTGTTATAGTTCAACAATGCAAAGTTAGGAGTAGTGAAAACCAGGGCTGTGCTGCCTGTGGTGGTGGTTCCTGTCACTGTGACTGTACGTTGAATGTTTGAGAACACCACGGCGTTGAATGTGGTATCATTGAATGAATACAGCGTGGTCTTGCTGGGCACGTGAATAATTAGATAAATCTGTTCAGGTGTGGCTTTGTCTGGCAGTGTGACCGCGGTGTTGCCGCTGGTGCCAGTTGTAAAAATATATCCTGCTGTGTACGTTTTCTTTGCCATTTTGTTAATCCTTTTATATATTTACCGTTGTTTATAATCCACCAAATACAATAGCATATTTGACTGCTGTATCTGTAACTGAGCTTGCTGTAGTTGATGTAGCCGGTATCCATTTTGATGTAGCAGAATTATAAGATAAAAATTGTCCGTCTGTAGGCGGAGTCGTAAAATTAATATCTGCTAGTGTGCCCAGAGCCTGTGCGCCGGTGCCGGCCAAAATCTTGACTTCAATGGTGCTGCCGGTGGGCGGTGCTTCGGTGAACTGAAGTGCATTGCTGACCAGAGTGTATGTGGCTTTGGGTTGGAATATGCCATTCCACCACACAGCAATTTGATCCTTGTCACCGGGAATTTTACTCAGATTAAATGGACCAGTTGTGCCGTTGGCTGTGATCACATCAGTGGTCCATCCGTTGCCCAAACTTGAAGTATACGTGCTGACCTGTAGTCCGCCCATGTAAATGTTGCCGCCCACATACAGGTTACCTGTGGTCACAACCACATTGGCTGAAGCTGTTACCAATTTGTTTGTGGCAACTACCAGCGTTGAGCTTGCTGTGCCAGGATCACTACCTGCGGTCATTACCCACTGAAATGTCGATGAATCAGAGTTGTGCTTGATTTCCATGATGCCGGCGCCGGCATCGGCCTTGATCAATCCGTATATGTCCCAAGATTTGCTAGTGGCTGAACCGCTTACACTTTTTACTTTGACACCAATTATGGCTTCTTTGTAGCCCAGACTGTAGTAATTTGCCTCTGCGTTGGGACTTTGACCGCTGAGTATACGTATTTGTACGACATCTTTGGCGGTAGAATCTCCAGCAAAGCCTTGACCTCCGGTTACAGTAATCTCAACTGTTTCACCGTAGCCTGCGGCACTTGTTGCTGTAAACGTTCCAAATTTGTACCATGTTGAGGAAGCCAAATTGATTGGCAACTGCATCAAGTATTTTTGAACAGCAATGGTGTTGGTACTACCAGAGCTGGTTGATACCATATTACCCGATGTGGTAATATCACCGGTGGCGGCGTCGATTGTTAACGAACCTACTGTAAGTCCGTTGTGTACTATAAAAGGTTTATTTGCCATAGTTCCATGTCTCCCTGTTGGCTATTTTCATTATAACTTCATCAATTTTGGATGTACTTTTGCATTCACATCTCCTGCTAATGCAGTGGCATTAATATTCACATCATTACCTGAAATATTTGCAGTAAATGATCCCAGTGCAGACGCTCCGGTGTAGGTAACTGCATAAACTTCAACGGTTGGTGTTGTACCGTTATGCACAACCATGACTTCTGCAGACTGGAATTCTGAATTGTCTGTTTTGGTCAACTGTATAAAGTACTTGCCGCTACGATACACAGTCTTGTCAAACTTGGCAACCATTCCAGTTGTTGTGTCCAACACACTGTATCCTGTGCTGTCATCCAGCAACAAAGAACTGCCCAGTGACAAACTAGATCCAATGGTGGCTGAATTGTTCACGTTCAGTGTCGGCACATTGGCAAATGTTGTTGCATACAATGACGTAAATGTGCCGGTGCTGGCAATGTTACCACCAATTGGAATACCATCAAACGATGTTCCTGCAATACTCACACCCGATAGTGCACCGCCTTGAATGTTAATGTTGCTGGCAAACAAGTAATTGACCCTGTGATCAATGTTACCAATGTTGGCTGTGGTCTGTGGGATAAAGTCACCGGTAACACCAAAATGCCAACGATCAATGCTGCCAGTGCTCACGTTGCCAGTTGAGATTGTCACATTTCCGTTGTCAATGTTGAGCACATTTAGTCCATTTGGACTTTGTATCTGACTGATACTGCTTGTAGTCGTCAAAATTCTAACATCAATCACGTCGCCAATGGCCGGAGCTTCTGTAAATCTCACTGTGAAACCGCTGTTGATAACAGAGTAGGCCACAGTTGGTAACTGCACAATACCGTTGATGCTGACAATAACACTATTGGTAGTGGCAGCACTTGGTAATGTGAAATCTGTGTTTGAGCCATCAACGTTACCAGCTGGGTTACCGCTGGCCAAAGCATACTGAGTACTGGTGATAATGGTCAGTACTGTGCTTGGTGCAATCCATTGTGTACCATCGTAGTATTCAAGTTGGTTGGTGGTGGTATTGAAACGCAACATACCAGCAACATCTGTGAAACCTTGTCCGCTTGGACGATCGCTGGTGGTACCAACTGGCACTCGCATTGAGTCAGTGCTTGAAACTACCAGTTTGGCACCTTGTGTCGCATTGGCTGTGGTGATGTTGCCACCGATAACCACTTGATCAAATACTGGATTTGTTATTGCGTAAATCAGACTATTTTCGTTGACACCACGTACCACAAAGTCTGTGGCAGCTGATTTGTTGCTGTTGACCACAATATTGCCAGCTGAATTGATGTTGCCACCAATTGTTAGATTACCACCAAGGTTTACGTTGCCGCTGATGCCAGCGCCGCCAACAACAACCAGGGCACCGGTTGATACATTTCCGCTGGTGATTCCGCTGTTGGCTATAATATTACCATTGGCTGTAATTGTGCTGTTGGCTGTTATTGTAGTAAATGCACCAGTACCTGGTGTTACATTACCAATTGCTTGTGCTTGCAAGCTGGCTGCTGTGACTGTGGTGATGTTACCGATTGTGCCAATTATGTTGCCCAAGAAGTACGGGGAAACCACATTGCCTGTCATTATGACAGTGTTAGCGGCTGTATTAACCAAAGTTAAACGATTGCCACCCGATGTGGTCAATGACAAGTTTCCGTTGGTATCTTCGGCAATTATGGCACCACCAAGATATTCAGTTTGTCCACTTATCCATATGTCTTTGAATCTATTGGTACTTGTTCCCAAGCTGTATGTTACATTGGCACTTGGCACAATGTTGCCTGAGACAGAAATACTGCCGCCGACTGTTAGGTTACCGGTTGTGTTGGCTGTGGTAAAGTCGGCGGCAGCTGGTGTTACTGCACCAATTGGAATATTGTTGATACCACTACCGCTCAATGTACCAGCATTTAGCCAAATTGGGCCAGTAGTTGGTGCATTGATGCTGGTGGTAGACTTGAAGTTGGTAACATAAGCATTGGCGCTATAACTTGCACCAATGGACATGTTGTCCATGCTACTGATGTTCAAAGGATTAATAGTAACTGTGCCGGCGCCGTCTTGCGGAGCCAAATACACATTGGCTGTGACATTTAGGACTGTGAACTTGCCGCTGGCAGGTGTTGCATTGCCAATTATGGTATTGTTTAAGGTACCGCCAGTGATGTATGCGTTGCCAGAACCTAGGTTACCAAACTGAGCAGTACTGGCCGTGATGTTGCTCATTGATGATATGTAACCACCACTGAACACAGCATTGGCAGAACTTAGATTACCAAACTGAGCAGTACTGGCCGTGATGTTGCTCATTGATGATATGTAACCACCACTGAACACAGCATTGGCAGAACTTAGATTACCAAACTGAGCTGTATTGGCATACACATTGGCCATTGATGATATGTAACCACCACTTAGTACAGCATTGGCAGTTGAGAAATTGCCAACAAATAAGGTGCCAATGATATTGGCGTTGGTTGCATTCAAGTTACCAGCGTACCAGGTATCGACATTACCAGTAATGGCAGTGATATTGGCCAGCCCGCTTAGATATCCGCCAGTGATCACAGCATTGGCAGTGTTCAAACTACCAAAGTAACCGGTAGTGATGTTGCCTGTGGTGGCATTCAAATTACCTGCATACCACGAATCAACATTGCCCGTGGTGGCTGTGATGTTGCTCATTGCACTGATATATCCGCCACTGAGTACAGCATTACCAGTTGAGAAGTTGGTTGCTACCAGTGTAGTAATATTGCCATCGGTGGCATTGATATTGGACACTGCATTAATATAACCACCAGTTATGACAGCATTGGCCGACGAGAAGTTGGGTGCTACCAGTGTGGTAATGTTACCCGCTGTGGCATTGATATTGGCCACTGAGTTGATGTAGCCACCAGTGATCACAGCATTGGCTGTGCTTAGATTACCAAACTGTGCTGTTCCGGCATACACATTGGCCACTGTTTGTATGTAGCCACCAGTGATGACTGCGTTGCCTGTTGACAAGTTGCCAAATTGAGCTGTTCCTGCATACACATTGGACACTGTTTGTATGTAACCACCTGTGATCACAGCATTAGCTGTTGACAAGTTGCCAAATTGAGCTGTTCCGGCATACACATTGGCCACTGTTTGTATGTAACCACCAGTGATGACTGCGTTGCCTGTTGAGAAATTGGTAGTAAATGTGTTGCCGGCCACTATTGAATCAGCATTGACCAATTGGCTGGTCACATTTGACATGACACCAATGTTGCCACCTGAGGCAAATATGTTGCCCACATACAGGTTACCAATGATAGAGCCGCCGCCATATACTTGGAAAGCGCCGGTGTTGGCTGCTGTACTCTGTGTGGTGTTGGCCACAATCAAGTTGCCTGATTTGATTGTACCATAGGTACCTGTGATCACATTTGCAGTTTCTGATGTGACCTTGGCAAAGTATTCAAAGTTGCCTGTGGCATTGACGCGACCAAAGAAGCCTGCTTGATCAGCACCATCGTAATAGTGTGCGCGAATACCAACGTCATTGCTGGTTGTGGTTCCCAGACCAACTCCGTTGGCACCAGTGTTCAATTCAAGTATTGGATCTAGTAAGCTGACAACTGTGCTGTTGATGTAGGTCAACGTACCGGCCACTGATAAGTTTCCGCCAATGTAGGCATTCTGTGCAATGTTCAAATTGCCGCCTATGCCCACACCTCCTGTGACCACCAATGCACCGCTGGCAGTGCCATTAGATGCTTGCGAATTGGTCAGTGTGGTTAGGTCGCTGGCGGTCAGTGTGGTAAATGCACCTGTGGCGGCTGTGTTGGCACCAATGGCAAAGTTGTCTGCATAACCACCCGAGATACGTGCATTACCAGTACTGAAATTTGAAATTTGAGCTGTTGTGGCATAGATATTGGTCATGCCTGATATGTAACCACCGCTCAACACTGCATTACCGGTACTGAAACTGTCGGCATATAGAGTAGAAATGTTTACAATACCTGGTAGACCAATGGTAAATGCATTTCCACTGACTTGAGTACCAATTTCGTTGGCAACACCATTGATGGTAAAGATTTGTCCTGCGCTGATCGAACCTGTGCCATAGTCGGCTGCTAGATCAAAACCGGTGGCTGCTGTATTGGTTGTGATGCTGGTCACACGACCTTTGGCATCAACTGTAACAGTTGGAATACTAGAACTTGAACCATATGCGCCAGCAGACACACCGGTTGTGGTCAACAGTAGTCCTACATTTTGTCCGCCTGAGATGTTGGCTGTGATTTCAGCAGTATTTGCAATACTGGTAGAGATGAATGGGTTACCATTGGCATACTGATAGTTGTCGGATTTGAAATACCCCGCAGTGACCAAGTTGGCATTAAGAGTTGTAAGATTGCCTGTGGCACCTTTGACATTGCCCAAGAACCAACTTGCTTGTGCGTTTGCTGTGGCAATGATGTTGGCAGTCAACAAGTAATCAACACCACTGATGTTACCACTGGTGCCTGTGGTTACAATGTTGGCTGCATACAAGGTGTTGGTTACTGTGGCATTGCCACCAACACCCAAGTTGGCTGTGGTATTGGCTGTGGTAAAGCTGGCAGGAGCGGCTGTGTTTGCACCTATGGCAAAGTTGTCTGCATATCCGCCCGAAATAACTGCATTGGCAGTGGAGAAATTGTTGATGTTGCCGGTGGTGATGTTGGCTGTAGTAGCATTCAGTGTGCCGGCATACCACGAATCAACATTGCCCGTGGTGGCTGTGATGTTGCTCATTGCACTGATGTAACCGCCGCCAATCACTGCATTACCAGTCGAGAAGTTGACAATATTGCCTGTTGTGATGTTGCCAACAGTGGCATTGATGTTGGCCACTGAGTTGATGTAGCCACCTGTAATGACTGCATTGGCAGTGTTTAGGCTACCAAAGTAACCGGTTGTGATGTTGCCAACAGTGGCATTGATGTTGGCCACTGAGTTGATGTAGCCACCTGTAATGACTGCATTGGCAGTGTTTAGGCTACCAAAGTAACCGGTTGTGATGTTGCCTGCTGTGGCATTGATGTTGGCCACTGAGTTGATGTAGCCACCTGTAATGACTGCATTGGCAGTAGAAAAATTGGTAAATGTACCAGTTGTGGCATATACGTTTGTAACACTTTGTATATAACCGCCAGTGATCACAGCGTTGGCTGTGTTTAGGCTGCCAAAGTAACCAGTGGTGATATTGCCTGCTGTGGCATTGATGTTGGACACTGAGTTGATGTAGCCACCTGTAATTACCGCATTGGCAGTAGAAAAATTGGTGGCCAACAGTGTGGTGATGTTGCCAGTGGTTGCATTAACCGTTCCAATGTTGCCAGTGGTGATATTGGCTGTGGTGGAATTTAGGTTACCAGCATACCAAGTGTTGACATTGCCTGTGGTGGCTGTGATATTGGCCAGACCACTCAGGTATCCGCCAGTGATCACAGCATTGCCAGTTGAGAAATCAGTGATATAAGCATTGGCCAAGGCGCTGATGTTGCCGCCCGATATCCATATGTTGCCAGTGCTTAGGTTACCAAAGTAACCAGTGGTAAATTGTCCAGTGCTGGGAGTGGCGTTGCCAATTGGGGTATTTTGTATGCCAGCGCCAACAGTAAGTGTAGTGGTGTCCAAACTGCTGACCACGGTAAGATTACCAACTTTCAAGTTGGCATAATAACTCTTGTTGATTGAACCACCAGGGCTGTTACCAACTTCTGTGGTGATTACACCTGTGAAAGAGCCTGCTGATTCGTCCCAAATCCAGGCTGTGTTGTAGTTGCCGTAGCCGGTGAGTGAACCCAAGTTACGATTGACCAACATACCAATATCGTAGCTGGGAGCACCGGTATACCCGTTGTTGAATGTGATAATGGGGTCGTTGATGTAGGTATTAACCGAATTGACTGTGGTAGTATTACCTGTAACATCAAGGTTACCAATAACGCTGATGTTAGAATTAAGGGTAATTGTGTTGCTGAACAACCCTCCAGTTAACGTATATGGTGCAATTTTGGCTGCAGTGACCTGTGCATCGTTAATCTGATTGGTATTAATTCTAGTTACGGCCATTGTATACTCCGATTATGTTCATGGTTATTGTAACTATTTAGTCCGTCTAAAAAAAAACGGTTGTACACTATCCGTTTTGATGACAAATATTTTATGGCAGACTCAATGCCGGACGTTGTGCTTTGACTCCAGCGTAGTTGGTAGCAATATCGGTGGTACTTAAAGCACCGCTATACACACGAATTTGGTAAAAAGTAGTTGCCGACAAGTCGGTGATGGTGGTGCCCGATCCGGGATAACTTGCAGTATCGCCCATGTCCCAGAACATTTGTAGGCCTGCGGTCACATACGGTGACGGTGCAGTCAGCACCAAGGGTACCACATAGAAGTTGCCTAGATTTATTTTGGCACCAATTTGAACGCCGGATTGGATTATCATATCAATCGCTCGATGGTGATCATGTTGTTGTTATAACTGTAGCCTATCTGTATTGTAATGCGATAAGACTTGGTATAGGTGTAATTCAGTATGTAAGTTGCAGTATCGCCTTCGGTGGGAAAACTCCATCCAAAAATTGAACTGCTGGCGGTTGTTGTCATTGAAAAACCAGCAGAAGTTCCACCACTACCAACACTTGAACCACCATACGTACCACCTATATAACAACTTGCTGTTCCAGACACTGTGGCCAAACTCAATCCACGCTGACCACTAGTTGTTACAGTGGCTTTGATATTGTCCATTGTGACAAATGTACCTGCATTGACAAAAGCACTCACACGATTGTTTAGTAGTGTATCAACACCTGCACTTGCTTGACTCAAATCAATATAAGCACCGCGAGTTGTTCCGCCAGCTTCAAAGAATCTAATTCTATCAATGTACTGGTCAATAATAACTTGACTGCCGCTTAGACTAGAATTTGGTGATTTTGCTAGATCAATTTCTCCACCTTCGTTGCCACTGGCATTGGTTGATATTAAATTTTGTCCAGTGACATCTCCGGATGCTGTCAATGCACCTGTTAAAGTCATTGTGGCCAGTGCGTTGAGGGCAAAGGCTTGGTTGATCTGTGTAACTGTAGCCCAACTGTAGTTGGCTATCACACTTGCGTATTGACCATTAACATTTCGTAACACAATAGTTTGATTAGTATTT
>Ga0209084_1003455_pt1 | contig 11624 bp, 7 predicted proteins | sample C_130820_MF_Meta_FD_187309 | JGI IMG/M metagenome (GOLD analysis project Ga0209084, IMG submission 187309) | Freshwater microbial communities from Lake Croche, Canada to study carbon cycling - C_130820_MF_MetaG (SPAdes) (version 2) | ecosystem: Environmental > Aquatic > Freshwater > Lake | place... | reverse complement strand
TAAAGGTTTTGGTACAAGAAACCAATGGATATTTACTGTCATTTAATAGTACAGAGGAGATACGTCCTTCTATTTTTGAAATAGCTAAACGATTAAATAATCCGATTTTTGAAATAAAAATCGAAGCAAAAACATTGGAAAATATTTTTAGAGAACTTACTAATAAAAAAACTCAAAACTAATGTGGTCAATTTATAGGAAGGAAATCAATATATTTTTTAGTTCTTTGATAGGATATATATCCATTTGTACTTTTTTAATTTTAATGTCCTTATTTTTATGGATATTGCCGGGTAATATTCTAAGCAATGGATATGCGAGTTTAGATGTATTATTTCAGTTGGGTCCGCGAATATTGATGTTGTTAATCCCTGCCATCACCATGAGGAGTTTTGCAGAGGAGAAAAAATCAGGTACTATAGAAACACTTGCTACTAAACCTGTAACTGAAATGCAAATAGTCCTTGGGAAGTTTTTTGCAGGGATGGTATTGGTATTATTTAGTATTACACCAACAATTTTATATTATTATTCCATTTATCAATTGGCAGAACCTATTGGTAATATAGACCATGGAGCTACCATAGGTTCCTATCTTGGATTAATTTTGGTCAGCGGAGCCTATTTGGCCATAGGGAATTACATTAGTTCGATTACAGACAATCAGATTGTTGCTTTTATAGGCGGATTATTTGTTTGTTTCTTTTTCTTTATGTTGCTTGGATTTTTATCACAAATTCCATTTTTTGGAAATTATGAGTGGATTTTCAGTTTGTTTAGCTTGGAGTTCCATTATCAGTCCATTTCTAGAGGAATTATAGATACAAGGGATATACTTTATTTTATTAGCTTTATTTACGTATTTTTATTATTAACCAAATTAAGTTTAGAAAGAAAAAAATGGTAGATAATAAATCAAAAAAATATAAAAATCAGGTCATTTTACAAAGTGTTCTTTTAATAGGGATTATTTTTGTTATCAACTTCATTTTTGGGATATTCCACAAAAGGATTGACCTTACAGAGGATAAACGATTTACGATTAGTCCTCCTACGATTAAATTATTAAAAGAGTTAAAGGATGTTGTTTATATCAAGGTCTATTTGACTGGTAAAGACCTTCCTGCAGGTGTTAAAAGACTTTCCGATGCCAGCAAGGAAATGTTGGACGAGTTCCGTACCATTGCAGGAAATAAAATCCAGTATCAATTTGAGAATCCAGAGGATTTACCAGATGCAGCTACTAAGAACAATTTATTCAAACAACTTGCATCTAAAGGGTTAGTCCCTACGGAATTACAAGTCAACGAGGAAGACCAAACCAGTTCTAAAGTGATTGTCCCTGGGGCAGTAGTCAGTTTAGGTGGGACGGAATCCATTGCAATGATTATGCAGCCTCAAAGGGGAGATGCAAGTCCAGAGGAGGAATTAAATAGAAGTATTGCTCAATTGGAATATGAATTTGCAAATGCGATTAAAAAATTAACTATCATATCTAAGCCCAAAATTGGTATTCTACAAGGAAATGATGAATTGCAACCTATTTATTTAGCTGATATATCAAATTCCTTAAGAGATAATTATGAGGTCGATTTTATTGATTTTCCTACTGTCAAACAAGGGTATTTAGAAAATTATGCGGCTATTATTATTCCTAAACCAGAAGGGGCATTTACTGATTATGACAAATTCAAATTAGATCAATATTTAGTTAATGGCGGAAATATTCTATATTGTGTTGATAATCTGATTGCTGAAATGGATAGCTTAAAAGGCGGTCAGGGATTTACTGGGAATCATAAATTGAATTTAGACGATTTAATGTTTAAATATGGAATCCGAGTTAATTATAATCTTGTAGAGGATTATAATTGCCATTATATTCCTCTAATGAAATCCAGTTATGGAGGTAATCAAAATGGAAGTCTGGCTAAATGGCCATTTTATCCTGTAGTGACACCTTATTCTGATCATCCTATTGTAAATAATATTCCAGCTTTATGGTTTAGGTTTGCCAATACAATAGATACTTTAAATCCAAAAGATAACAATCAACTTAAAAAGACGATTTTATTAACTTCCAGCCCTTACACAAGAGTTGTTAATCATCCTGCTCAAATTTCTCTAACACTTACTCAGCAAATGAATCCTAGAGCATTTAGAATGGGTATCCAGAACTTAGCAGTGTTGGTTGAAGGTAAATTTAATTCAGCCTTGCTTAATAGGATAAATCCTGAAGAAATTAAACAAAACGGAATGGGTCAATTTACCCCAAAAGGGTCTAAGGAAGGAAGGTTATTAGTTGTTTCAGACGGAGATATTTTGAAAAATAATTATAGTCCATCCTACCAAAAACCTTATGCTTTAGGATTTGATTACTATACAAATAGAACATTTGGGAATAAAACATTCATCTTAAATTGTGTTGATTACATGGTCAATGGAAGAAAAGGATTGATTTCTTTAAGATCAAAACAATTCAAATTGAGATTACTAAATGCAGGTGATGTTAAATCAAAAAGTAATTATTACAAAATATTGAATACTGTCATTCCTGTTATATTGATTTTATTATTTGGAGTGATTTATAATTATATCCGTAAAAGGAGATTTTCGGTCTAGAGAATAAAATATGAAAAATAAGACGCTTTTATATCTGTTGGCATTATTAATCGGGAGCGGATTGGGATGGATATTTTATTCCAATCAAGAGACAGGAACATTATCTAAATCCTTAACTAATTTTGCTGTCAGTGATACGGCTTCCATTACAAAAATATTTTTAGCCGAAAAAACGGGGAAATCTACTACTTTAACAAAAAATGCTCCTGGACTTTGGATGGTCAATAATAAATATGTTGCCTTCCAAGACAGAGTTGATTTGCTGATGAATTGTATAAAATTATTAGAGGTTAAATCCACAATCCCTGAGAAATCAAAGGAGACCATTTTTAAGGATTTAGCATCATTAGGGACAAAAATTCAGATTTATAAGGGAGATAATTTAATTAAAACCTATTTTATAGGCACTCAAACTCAAGATATGTTAGGTACCTATATGATGATTGACGGCTCCAAGGAAGCCTATATTTGTCATATTCCAGGTTTTAATGGGTATTTGGATATCCGTTATTTTGCAGACGAAAAAGAATGGAGGGATAAATCGATTTATAGATTAGACCCTACCCTAATCACTGAAATTACTCAGGAATATCCTAATAATGAGGGGTTCACGATAAGTAAAATTGAAAATAAATTCTCTATCAAAAATCTTAAAACTGGTCAAAGTCAAAATATTATAAAACTCGGACAAGCAAAACAATATTTTGTTTCCGCTGCCAAATTAGATTTTGAAGAATTTACAAAGAATTTAACCATTAAACAGATTGACTCTATTGTTAATAGTCCATTTTATTTGAAAATGTCAATTAAAACATCTAATCAAAAAGATTATGGAATGTTAACCCTTTATAAAAAGTTAGCTGGTCCTAATACCAAACAAGTATTAGAAGGTAATATTGACGGAGACCAATATTTTGGAACACTTTCTTCCAATCCAAAGGAAATATTTTATGTGCAAAGATTTGCTTTAAAGAACATCTTGGTTTCACCAACTAAGTTTATTGAGTGATCTTAATATGCAATTTATTCCATTAGCAGAAAGAGTCAGGCCACAAACAATTGATGATATTGTTGGTCAAACTCATTTATTGGGAGAAAAAGCACCAATAAGGCAGGCTCTCCTTGCTAAGAAACTACCTAGTATCATTTTTTGGGGTCCTCCTGGAGTAGGTAAAACGACCATTGCAAGAATATTGGCCAAGGAATGTGGATTTCCTTTTAAGACCTTGTCTGCTGTAACTGCTGGAGTCAAGGAAGTTAGAGCGGTGATAGACGAAACTAAATTATTTGGTACTATTATTTTATTTATTGATGAAATTCATAGATTCAATAAGTCACAACAGGATTCCTTATTAGGTGCAATAGAATCAGGGAAAATTATACTAATCGGTGCCACCACAGAAAATCCTAGTTTTGAGGTAAATAATGCCCTTTTGTCTAGGTGCCAAGTATATACCTTAAATCCTTTAACCAAGGAGGAGTTGAATCAAATTATTATAAATGCCTTTTTAAAAGATGATTATTTAAAAAAATATGATCAAATTAAATTCAATTATTATAAGTTGATTGAATTTTCTGGACAAGATGCAAGGAAATTATTGAATGGATTAGAATCATTGATTTCAAATTCGGAAAATAAGACCAGTATTTCTGATGAGGAAATGGCTGAAATATTACAAGATAATTCGCTTCAATTTGATAAGGATGGAGAATATCATTATGACGTTATATCCGCGTTTATCAAGTCAATTAGAGGTTCTGACCCTCAAGCGGCGATTTATTATTTAGCCAGGATGATTGCTGGAGGTGAAAAGCCTGATTTTGTTGCCAGGAGGTTGGTTATTTTGGCGAGCGAGGATATAGGGATGGCAAATCCAAATGCTTTATTATATGCCAATGCTTGCATGCAATCGGTTAAAATGATTGGAATGCCAGAATCAAGAATTATTTTGTCAAATTGTACCATTTATTTGGCAACGAGTCCAAAAAGCAATTCTACCTACATGGCAATAGATAATGCTTTGGCTTTTGTTAAAAAGACTGGCAATCTTCCAATTCCTTTGCAATTAAGAAACTCCCCTACTCCTTTAATGAAGGATTTAGGTTATGGACAGAATTACCAATACGCACATAATTATGAGAATAATTTTGTTTTTACGGAGTTAATGCCGACTGAAATATCAAATCAAGTATTTTACTATCCTGCCTCCAATACTAAGGAGTCAGAAATCAAAAAGTCTTTATTATTTAATTGGAAAAATAAGTATAACTTAGAGCCTAAATCAAATGATTAGTCCTGCAACTGTTGATAGAATCCTTCGTGCTGCCGATATTGTGGAGGTAGTGGGTGATTTTGTTCGCTTGAAAAAAAGAGGAACTAATTATACAGGATTGTGCCCATTTCATGGAGAAAAGACACCTTCGTTTTCAGTTTCTCCAGCCAAGGAGCTTTATAAATGCTTTGGCTGTGGAAAAGGAGGAGGAGCGGTCAATTTTATAATGGAATATGAAAAGATTTCCTATCCAGAGGCTTTGCGGTATTTGGCAGGGAAATATAATATTGAAATTGAGGAGATAAAATATTCCAATGAAGAGGCGGAAAAAATATCCCAAAAGGAAAGTATTTTAATTTTTTTACAAGCCGTCCAAAAATATTATGCGGATAATCTTTTAAATCAGGAAGAGGGCCAAATAATCGGGCTATCCTATGCCAAGGAAAGAGGATTGACCATGCAAACGATAGAAAAATTTGGACTTGGTTGGTCAAATTCTGGATTTGAAACCCTTAAAAATTGGGCTTTAAGCAATGGATATACAGAGGATGTTTTAATCAATTCTGGAATGAGCTATAAAACGGAGGATGGTTTAAAAATATTAGATCGGTTTAGAGAGCGCTTAATATTCCCGATCCACAATCAATTGGGTAAAGTGATTGGATTTGGAGGGAGGATATTAAGTAAAAATGCTAATACTGCTAAATACATTAATTCTCCTGATACAACTGTCTATAATAAAAGTTTTGTTTTATACGGATTATTTCAATCTAAAAAAGCCATTAAAACCTTAGATCAAATTATTTTGGTAGAAGGCTATATGGATGTGATTGGATTAAATCAGAATGGGATAGAAAACGCAGTAGCTTCTAGTGGAACGAGTTTAACTACAGAACAGGCTCAATTAATTAAAAAATATACAGATAATGTATTATTGATGTATGATGGAGATGATGCTGGACAAAAAGCAACGCTCCGGGCTATATCGATATTATTAGACAATCAATTAGATGTCAGCATAGTAGAGTTGCCTAAAGAACATGACCCTGACTCCTTTGCTAGAGAAAAAACGGTCGAAGAATTTATGGAATATATCAAATCCAATTCTTTGACCTTTGTAGAATATAAAATTAAGAAGGAATTAGGTACTGAGGTTAATAATCCGATTAAGAAAACAATTGCTGTAAAGGACAACTTAGAATTAATTGTTAAAATAAATGACAATTTAAAAAGAGCCGCCTTTATTCAACAGCTTTCGGTTTTAACCAAAACAGATGAAAAGATTTTAATCGATGAGATTAAAAAAATAGCAATTAAAAATCATAGGGAAAAAAACATTTCCATTGATCAAAATATTGCAAAGCAGACAGATGCTGATATTGAATTAATTCAAAATCAAATTTACCATGTCAGTTCCATTGACCGCGAGCAAGAGGTTATATCCATTTTAGTCACTTTTGGTGATTATATGATAGATGATAAAACAGTCACTCAATATATCTTAGACAATATAGAGGATATAGAATGGTTGGATAAAAATTGTGAATTTGTTTTCAATGAAGCAAAAAGAAATTTAGAATTAGGAAATAAGGCATTCAATTTTACCGATTTTGTTAAATATTCTGATAATCAGGAAATAAATCAATTTATAACTAAGTTTTTATTTTTCGGTTATAAAATATCTGAATACTGGGAAAAAAGTATCGGTAAGCCTGTCAGCGAAACTAAAGACAATTATAAGGAAGTTTTAATCCTTGCGCTTAATAAATTGAATATTTGGAAGCTTACTGAGGTCATACATTCACTTTATAAATTATACGAGGAAACTCAGGATGAAGTTGAACAAAATCTTATTTTAGAAACCATTAAGGAACTGACTAAAAAGAAATTTGAATTAAGTCAATTAAGTAGATTGGACTATAATTATAGTACCATTCATGGACTAAACTACAGGAACGACTAGGTCTGCCTACAAAACAATAGTTATTCACAAATTCCAAATAAAATTATCGTTTAGGGTCTAAAATCCTATTTGAATGGGGTTATCTTTGCACAATTTTATTTATCAATAAAAAATAGTTATGCCCTTAGATACATCCATTAAGTCCGTTTTAATTATAGGTTCAGGTCCAATTGTCATAGGTCAAGCCTGTGAGTTTGATTACAGTGGTTCTCAAGCGGCAAGAAGTTTAAGAGAGGAAGGAATTGAAGTTATTCTAATTAATTCTAATCCTGCTACCATAATGACGGATAAGGTAACGGCAGATAAAATTTATCTTCTTCCATTAAATACGGAATCCTTACGAACCATTTTAGAAAATCATCCTATTGATGCTGTTTTACCTACAATGGGAGGACAAACTGCCTTAAATCTGTGTAAAGAGGCAGAGGAAATCGGGCTTTGGGAAGAGTTTAATGTTAGAATCGTTGGGGTGGACATTGCTGCTATAGATAGGACAGAAAATAGAGAGTTATTCCGTCAATTGATGGTTCAACTTAATATTTCTACTCCTAAATCAGCGGTAGCAACCAGTTTTTTAGAAGGTAAAAACATAGCACAGGAAATTGGATTTCCTTTAGTTATACGTCCGTCCTTCACATTAGGAGGTACAGGAGCTGCATTTGTTCATAAAAAGGAGGAATTTGATGAGCTTTTACAAAGAGGCTTAGAAATGAGTCCTATTCATGAAGTATTGTTAGAGCAATCCATTTTTGGATGGAAAGAATTTGAATTAGAATTATTAAGGGATAATGCAGATAATATTGCAATTATTTGTACAATAGAAAACTTTGACCCCATGGGTATCCATACAGGTGACAGCATTACTGTTGCCCCTGCTATGACTTTAAGCGATACTTCTTATCAAAAAATGCGGGATTATGCAATCGAAATGATGCGTAGTTTGGGTCATTTTGCTGGAGGTTGTAATGTTCAGTTTGCCTTAAACCCCGTAGATGAGCAAATTGTAGCTATTGAAATTAATCCACGAGTCAGCAGATCTTCGGCATTGGCATCAAAAGCAACAGGATATCCTATTGCAAAAATTGCAGCTAAATTGGCCATCGGCTACAATTTGGATGAACTGAAAAATCCTGTGACTAAAACAACATCTGCCTTTTTTGAACCGTCCATTGATTATGTAGTGGTTAAAATACCTAGGTTCAATTTTGATAAATTCCACGGAGCGGATACTAGGTTAAGTATTCAGATGAAAGCAGTTGGAGAAGTAATGGCCATAGGAAGAAGTTTCACTGAAGCCTTACAAAAAGCATGTCAATCGCTTGAATTAAAAAGATCGGGACTAGGTTCTGATGGATGGGAATCTAAAAGATTAGAAGAAATTATTTATTCTCTAGAGCATCCTTCCTGGGATAGATTATTCCATATTAAAGATGCTTTAAGTATGGGAATTCCGACTAAATCTGTTAGGGAGTTAACTAAAATTGATAAGTGGTTTATTGATCAAATCAATTCTTTAGTCAAATTAGAGAATGAACTAAGACGCTATACTTTACAAAATGTCCCAAAAGATTTCTTAAGGAAAATCAAAGAAAATGGATTCAGTGATGTACAAATAGCACACATATTAGGCTGCAAGGAAGATGAGGTTTGGGACAAAAGAATGTCCTTAGACATCAAAAGAGCCTATAAAATGGTGGATACATGTGCAGGAGAGTTTCCATCACCAACCAATTATTTTTATTCCACTTTTGATGGCAAATCAGAATCCAAGGTATCTGACAAAAAGAAAGTAATCGTTTTAGGATCTGGACCAAATAGAATAGGTCAAGGGATTGAGTTTGATTACTGTTGTGTTCATGGAATCTTGGCAGCTAAGGAATGCGGCTATGAGGCAATTATGATCAATTGTAATCCAGAAACAGTATCTACTGATTTTGATATTTCTGATAAATTATACTTTGAGCCTATCTTTTGGGAACATATTAGGGAAATCATTGAATATGAAAAACCAGAAGGAGTCATTGTTCAACTTGGAGGTCAAACGGCATTAAAATTGGCTCAAAAACTAGATGAATTTGGTATTAAAATATTCGGGACTTCCTTTGATAATATGGACATTGCCGAGGATAGAGGGCGTTTTAGTGACCGATTAAAAGAACTGAACATCCCTTATCCAGAATATGGGGTTGCTGAAACCGCTGATGAAGCATTAGAATTGGCACAAAAAGTTGGATATCCTGTTTTAGTGCGTCCATCCTATGTTCTTGGGGGTCAAGGGATGAAAATTGTTATTAATGATGAGGAGTTAGAAAACGCTGTAATCAATCTATTAAAGGACATTCCGGGTAATAGAATTCTTATTGATCATTTCTTAGAAAGAGCAGATGAGTCAGAAGTGGATTGTTTGTCTGATGGAACAAAGGTCATCATTATGGGTATGATGGAACATATTGAACCTGCCGGAATCCATTCTGGAGATAGTTTTGCTGTATTGCCGACTTATAATTTTTCCCAAAACGTAATTGATCAAATGACGGAATATTCTATCAAAATAGCTAAAGCATTGAATGTAATCGGTTTAATGAATATTCAATTTGCGGTTAAGAAGGAAAAAGTTTATGTAATAGAAGCCAATCCACGTGCCAGTAGATCGATGCCTTTTATTTGTAAGGCCTATCAAGTACCTTTCCTAAATTTTGCGACTAAGGTCATTTTAGGACAGAATAAAGTTACTGATTTTGAAATTAATCCAATATTGGAAGGATTCGCCATTAAAGAACCTGTCTTTAGTTTTGATAAATTCCCTAAAGTAAATAAAGAGTTAGGTCCTGAAATGAAGTCAACTGGGGAGTCCATTAGGTTTATTAAACATTTAAAAGATCCTTATTTTAGGTCTTTATTGTCTAGAAAAAGTATGTATTTGAGTAGATAACTAGTCGAATAAAATTTATTTATTTGGGTCATAAGCAGGCATTTGCCTTGTTCCTACTATTTGCTCATAAGCTACATAAAGGGATATAATGGATACGCACGTAGTCACTAATAATCCAACCCCAAGGCATAAAAATCCTACTATATTTAGTAGCCCTAACAATATATGTAGTCCGAAAAACGACCAAAACTTTTTCAATATTATTTTTTGACTTGTCCAAACGCATCCAAAAAAGGAAATTTTTGTAAAGTATGCTAAGAATAATGAAAAAGAAAAAGCTATGCCAAAGTATATACAAGGAATTAGAATGATTGTAAAAACCACCAATAACGGGGTTATGTATTTAAGAATTAAATCCACTAAATCGGTTGGGTTATTCTTATAATCATCTAATAATGAGAAGAATTCTTTATTTAATCCAATTTTAAATGCTATTATTACTGCAATTATCACTACTGGTATTAATAAAAGAATAATTATTAATAACATAGCTAAGTAGTTGGGAATTAAACGCCTAAATCCTTTAAAACCATCAAAGAAATTGGAGAACTTTGGTTCTTTTCCAAGATAATATTCCCTTGCAACAGTATAGAATCCAAAAGATAGCGGAACGACAACTAAAAAGGATGCTCCACTGACTCCGGGAATGATAGCGCTCAAGATCGTAATTATTATATAAAGGAATAAAAAACCGATAAAGGGTCCTGCTCCAAGTTTAAAAATCTTCCACGAATCTCCAATCACTTGCACAGGAGAAAACTTATACCCGTTTTTGATTAAATCATTGATTGAACTACCTTGTTCTTCTTGATTAGGTTCAAAATTATCCATCTTATTAGTGCTTTAATATAATATCTAAAGTCCTCATAGCTGTTCTATTCGTTGGTTGAATTTTAAGGACATTGTCATAATATTTTTTAGCTTCGGAATATTTTTTTAGCTGATAATAACAATATCCAGTATTCAAATTTGAATTAACGTTCTTTGGACTTAGACGCAAAACTAATAAAAAATTTGATATTGCATCATTAAATTTTTTAAGATTAATATAGCAAACTCCTATATTGTAGGCCGCATCTTGGTCATTCGGAAGCTGGGTTTGTACACGCATGAATGAGTTTATTGCGTCTTTAAATTTCTTTTGATGCATTAATATATTACCTTCAACCATTCTAATTTCAGGAACATCGGGGAATATTTTCTTCGCTTTTTTAATGACCTCCAAAGCTTCAGCGTCCTTACTGACTTGAGCCAAGGCTTGGGATTTATTTATATAAGGATGAGGAATTTTTGGGTCAATCTTGATGGCACTATCTGACATAATAATTGCTGAATCCATCATACCTGCCTGGAAGTAGGTGCTTGCAGCGTTGGAATAGGCTTCTGCAAAGTGTGGATTTATTCCAATTGCGTTTCTAAAATATCTAATAGCTGTTTTAAAATCCTGTTTGGACAAAGCAGCATTCCCAGCATTATAGGAAATAGAAGGATTTTCTTTGCTTACACTGTGTGTTTTTCCTACCAAGGCTAATTCTTTGTCTGTCATACCAAGTTGATGATAAACGTCTTGCAGACATAGAATAGCCTCATCATAATTAGGATATATTTCTATAGATTTATCAATATACGGAATGGCTTTTTGTAAATATTCCTTTTTATCTGCAACATCCAAAGATTGATTTGCCAATGACCAATATTCATTTCCTAGGTTGTACTGACTCCTTGCAGAAAGGGGTGTCGTTGATATATCCTTAGAGTATAAACTCAAGTTATTTTTCCAATCCTTAGTTCTATCGAATGTTTTTATAAAGAATAATAGACCAATTGCTTTGGA
>Ga0209084_1003454_pt1 | contig 11625 bp, 6 predicted proteins | sample C_130820_MF_Meta_FD_187309 | JGI IMG/M metagenome (GOLD analysis project Ga0209084, IMG submission 187309) | Freshwater microbial communities from Lake Croche, Canada to study carbon cycling - C_130820_MF_MetaG (SPAdes) (version 2) | ecosystem: Environmental > Aquatic > Freshwater > Lake | place... | reverse complement strand
AGAGGACTGACTAAAGAAGGTTCTTCAGCCCTTGCTTGCACTACTACTCCTTGTAGCGCTGCCCCGATAGCCCATAAAACAATCAGAGCATTACGCTGCATGGGAGAATATAACTTAGCCATTCATTAATGTGCGGCTTCAGACTTAGCAACCCCGGTCTTAGAGAACATCACAGGGGCTGAACCCGGAAGAAGTGCCAAAGCGGTTAAGGACAAGCGATCATCACGCTGGCTCATCTTGTAATGGGCTCCGCTATCCGTGCTGACTAACGACACACCATCCAGGCCCACAGCAACGACCTTACCGTCAGCATCTTCTGCCATCTCAGTAATCGAGCTATCCGTATTGGTGACGGAAGCAGCCCAAGTCTTGCCGCTATCATGCGAAGCATAGGCTTTACCTAGTAAACCGCCAACGACAAGCGTGCCATCGCGCAAAGCTACACCGGACCACAAGCTCCCTTTATTTCCGGTATCCATGAAATCCCAATGCTCACCCTCATCTTTGCTATGCAGCACCAATCCACGCTCAGCTACTACATACAGAGCGCCCTTACTGTCTGGAAATATCTTAAACAGATTCAAGTCAGCATGCTTGGCACCCGGTGGTGCAGGGATGGTGATGGGGTTCCAGGTTTTGCCCCCATCTTGCGTCCGCAAGAAAGTAGACCATATTCCTGCGGCATACCCGTTTTGTGCATCCTTAAACCAAATACTTAATATGGGAAGATCGGCCTTTCGCTCATCGCGTTGCAAAGTCCAATTTTCACCGCCATCGGTGGTCACAAAAATGGATCCCCAATGTCCTGCGGCCCAACCGTGTTGCGCGTCAACAAAACTCACACTCGTAAAAGTGACACGAGTAGGAACATTCTTGGCTTGCCTGAATGTTTTACCGGCATCATCCGATAACAAAATCGCTCCATGATCACCCACCGCCACAATCCGTTTACCTGCAACCGCAGCACCGGTTATGGCCACGCGCCCCTCAATGCCAGGAATGCGTTGAGCCTGAAGGTGCTGCAATTCACCGGTGGTAATTTGCAATCTACCTGCAGATGGCTGAGCGGGCTCTTCAGCCAAGGTTTGAGCGTTAAAACCCAACACACCCAGCGACAGCAATATTGAAACTAAAGGCTTAACCATTGAAACCTTAAACATATTAGTGATCTCCCATCGCAGCTCTGCGCTGTCCACGGTGGGGCGCTATTTTTTCTAGGATCACCACCAGAGCAGGCAAGGCCGTCATCGCAGCCACTAAATTAATCATGAACATGAAGGCGAGCAACTTACCCATATCTGCTTGGAACTTCAAAGGTGAGAATGCCCAGGTCGATACACCGACCGCCAAGGTAATTGCCGTAAAGATAGTAGCCATCCCCACTTCCATAATGGCTAACTCGAGGGCTTTACTCACATCCTTACCCGCCACTAAATGAGTTTGAGTGCGGTTATAAATGTAGAAGGCATAGTCCACTCCGATCCCTACCGCCAGCACCATCACCGGAAGGGTAGCAACGGTCAGGCCAATTTCTAGCTCCTTCATGAACCAATAGCCAATAAAGGTCGCCACCATGAGTGGTAAGCAACACGCCAAGGTAGCGCGCCAATCGCGGTAGGCAATCAATACCAAGATCACGATAGCCGCATACACATACATCATCATGGGCAGTTCAGCACGTTCCAGTTCTTCATTGGTCGCTGCGAGAACACCTGCATTGCCTGATGCCAAACGGATTGTTACCCCAGGATATTTATTGTTCTCGCGGTAGGCTTTGATGGCACTGACCACATGGTTAATTGTGACTGCTTTATGATCAGTCAGATAAAAGTGCACCGCACTCATACTGCCATCACTGTTCACAAAACCACGCAAGAATGAAATCTGCGTTGCCAACCCCGCCATATTCGTCGAATCAATCGGCAAGGTCGCCATCTTGGGATTGCTCTCGTTGTAACCCTCGTTATAAGTGCGCAATTGCCCTGTAAACGAAGTGACTGAGGCCACTTCAGGCATATTGCCGATCTCCCATGCGAAGTCGTCTTCAAACTTGGCAAAAGCCACATCGGTATAAGCATTCAGCGGCGCTTCTATCACCACCGAGATCCAATCTAATCCCACATCATAGTTCTGTGAAATAGACAGCGCATCTTGATTGAAGCGTGAATCGGCGCGTAATTCAGGGGCACCGGGTTGCAAGGTACCGATCACACGATCACGACTCTCCCAAACCGACACACCAAAAATGACTGCAGTAATCGCCAACACTACCACCGCACTCTTGGGTTGAGCCAACTGGGCTAAACCCTTCAACCAGCCTGAACGACGCTCACGCTCCACCATCGCGCGCGAAGCATATTCTTGCGAGAAACTAAAGAAGGAAGCAGCCACAGGGAGCATGATCAGATTGGTGATGATCTTAAAGCCCACGCCAATTGAAGCCGTAATCGCCAACTCACGCACCATCGGGATCGGAATCGCCAATAAGGTGATGAAGGATACAAAAGCAGTGACTAATGCCAACGTACCTGGAATCAGCAGTTGACTGAAGCTGGCTTTAGCGGCATCAAAAGTAGATTTACCATTTGCGATCTCGCGCACGATAAAGTTAATCTGCTGCACGCCATGCGATACCCCAATCGCAAATACCAAGAAAGGCACCAACACAGCCAAAGGATCTAAACCGTAGTGCAACATAGACAAAGCACCAAACTGCCAAACTAATGATGTCAGTGAGCAGACAATCGGCAAGATGGTAAAGCGCAGCGAACGGCAATACCAAAATACCGCACCACCGGTCAGCAGCAAGGCCACCGCAAAGAACACCAGCACTGCTTTTGCGCCATCAGCCACGTCACCGATTTGCTTCGCAAAACCGATGACCTGAATTTCATAGTCGGCATCTTCAAACTTCGCCCGCAGTTGATTCAAGCCAGCGTTGTAAGATACGTAGTCCAACTTATTTCCATCCCCATCCACTTCATTCAATTCAGCCGTAATCATGGCTGAGGTTTGATCGCGTGAAACTAAGGTGCCCACATAGCCACCCTCACGGGTGCTCAAGGTGATCTTCTTAATAATCTCAGGAGTGAGACTGGTAGGAATCACATTCCCTTCAATCACCGGAGTGGCGCGAAATCCATCTTCACTGATGGAGTTCACGAAGGTGTTCGGAGTCCAGAGAGACTGAACCCCGAGGCGGTCAACGAAAGGAAGGTAAATCACCGCCTGTGTGACATCGTAAAGCCGGGTGAGCGACTTCTGATTCCACATATCACCCTTGCGGGCTTTGACCACGATGGTCAGGCGGTTTGCACCAAAAAGCTGCGTGCGGTACTTCTGAAACGTTTGGATGTATTCATGGCCGATCGGCATTTGCTTTTCAAATCCGGCTTCCATGCGTAACTGCAATGCAAAGAAAGCCATCAACACCGTGAATACTGCGATTACTGCTAAGGCGGTTTTTCTTCTTGCAAAAAACACCCCTTCCAACCAAGGTACCAAACGATTCAACACGCTATTTACTCTCTGTTACTTAAGGATTTCAAACAGACCAAGACTTAAAACCAATCTTAAAAGTTGTATTGCACGAAGCCACCCACAAAGTCACGATCACTAAAGGGCTGACGAAGATCATCGCCACCAAAGTACATCGTGTAGTTCAAGCCTGCCGCCCAGTTACGCCCGCTGGGACCAGGGCTTTGGTTGAACAACAAGTACATATTGACTGCACGTGCGCCATGGAAGAAGTTGGCATTCACATTAGGGGTATCGCCTTTCACAGAATCATAAAAGGTTGCACCTGGTATTACCTGCCATCCCTTGATAAGAGATCCGTCATAGTTCCAGTTAAAGTCTGCGGTGTAGCCCCAAGAGAAATTAGTTCCTGCTGTGAAACCACCGTTATGCCAAAAAGCGTAACCTGCATCCACCATTTGCCATACACCAGGAGATGTTTGAATGGGGTTATTAGCATCAAATCCAGGCATGTAAACAGCGACTTCTTCAGCCGTAAATACCGCATTTGTAGCTCCACCCAGAATATTAAGAAGAGTACCGCCCGCACCTCCCCACAAACTGGGTTCTATATAGATCTGTTGAGTCAAGTGAGATTGGTATCTCTGGTAGTCCTTATGACCAGAGCAATAAGAAAAATTGGCGTAACTTGATCCAAAACTACGCGCATCAGCGGCATTATTGAAGCAATAGCCCATTTCAACTGCGTCTTTTGGGCGATAGGATAATTCCCAACCTACTGCCACCGCACCAACGGGGAAATTGGCGCTGACACCATACATTTTTCTATCTTCGAGAAAACCGTATTGAAATGATGATTGACCAGATCCAATATAGTTAATGATTGGGGCCTTATCATGATAGTTCATCACATAAGCTCCCAAATCCAAACTTAATCCTTCGGGACGATAATGCAATGAAAATCCATACTGTCCACTGTTCTTCGGGGATTGGACCGTGCCTAATGGAGCATTTCCAGCCGCTTCTCCCAATGAATTATAAGCAGCAGTTAACTTAGCTTGGCTCACTAAACCTGAGCCATTAAGCTGCCTAGCAAAGGCTGCGTCAGAGGTAGCGTAATCATAAAACCGGGCACCCTGACCAAACATATTATTAACTGAAAAATAGGATCCAACAGGTGGAACCACATTCCTGTTCCATCTAAATTGATAATAGCTGTCAAAGGAAAAACCATTCCCAAAAGTTGTTCCAAAGCTGAACATCGGCGCTGGTATCACCGCCTCTTTCAGCAAGGTTCCTGGCACAGCTAGTTTTTGATAATCTAAGGAATTGGTTTGACTGATACCCCCTACAGCATAAAGGCTCTCACCCCAGTTTTGCACCTGATTACCAAATCGCCAACGGGCCTTGTTGCCATCTAGCTCAAAATCTTTACTGACCCATGCATCCAAAATGCGTGTATCGCGAGCAATTTGATTACGCCCCGCATCATTGAAATCTACGTAGCTAATATTTTTTTCAGCTGCAGGATCATATGTGTAGGACCCTCTAAGCATACTCTTGTAGCCACCAGAGTAGTCTGTCAGAACTTCATGGGTCCCCTTAATCTGGGCAGAAAAAAGTTGATGCTGCCCATAATTCGCATCACCGTAGTAACCGTCAACCCATTGAGTAGAATTCGGAGCACTTCCTGTGATTCCTGCATCACCGCTTAACGCAGAATCCATGCCTTTTAAACGATAGCCAAAACCTACTCCAACCGTAGAAACAATGTCCGTCTTGATGCTGCCATCTTCACTGGTAAATTCAACCAATGCATGACTCGTCAGAGGAACACTCAACAAGCCAGCCGATACCAACGCTGCAATTAGTTTTTTATTCATGATTGAACCCTTTCAGAATGGGTGAGCCCTTATGAGGCTCACCACTCGTTGTCAGAAATTAACGCTCGCTGATTTCGCGTAAATTGTCGGGAGTGTAAAAACCACCCTTGAAGGTAGGATCGTTGGGTTCGGTATAGAACTGCATGTCTACGCCTTGAGTAGCCACTTGGTAGTCAGCGGTATAGCGTCCGGTTGCAAGGTCATACATCACGAAGGGGCCGATAGTACAAGTACCGCCCAACTCCCAAACAGGAATCTGATTGGCCATTCGCGTCTGCCAAATACCACCCTTCGAGTCGTAGGCGTCCACCAACAACACGTTCCATGAGTCTTCATCGATATAAAAGGTCTGATGGGGCAAGCTATGACGGTTACCAGGCTTGATCACTGCATCAATCACCCAAGTACGATGCAATTCCCAACGAACGTAGTCAGGATTGATGGTTGTTTCTTTATAGTAATCGTCCTTCTTGGCTTTGAAGTCATAAGACTTAAAGCTATCGTGAGAAACATAGATCTCTTTCTTGCCAACAATCTTGTAGTCGAACTGATCCAGCGTGGTCCACAACATATTTTGCATCTCAACGGGGTATTCGTTTTCGAAACCGATGAGAGGTGCGTCAAACACATAGGTCGGCAAACGACGTACGCGGCGTTGACCTGGGAAGTAATAGTAGTTGTCGGGATATTTGTTATCCAGATAGCTGATCGATACCAGCGCTTGCCCAGCCAATGCTGCAGGAGAGAAGTACTTGTAGTAGGTATAGAACTCGACCCCTGAATAGTCTTCAATATTTTTGCTGTCTTTCTGACCCATAGGCCAGAACTGGGTCAAGATCCAGTCGTAGAACACGAAATCTTTACTACCAGGGCGAGGGGCAACCGCACTCCCACCTTTCTTGTAAATGAAACCTACGCCTGAGGGGCGCAGTTTCATGTTCCACATCGCCTCGACACCGTTCTTAGGAATCGGGAATGGCACACCACCTGATTTGGCATGCGCCATACCCCAGCCATTGGCTGCCAGCTTGGCTTCGGTTGCGTTTGCTTTGGTGCGCTCTTCAACAGATTTAGGCACCACACAATCACGATGGGTGGGATACACATCCATATGGAAAGCTTTGCGTTGCTTGAGCAGTGCTTGTAGTCCGGGGGTTAAATGCTCGGCATACTTGTCCATATTGCTGGCATCAATGGACATCACCGGCTTCTCATCTTTGAGCTTAGTAAATTCAGAACGTTGCTTACCCCATGCCCATCCTGCGGCAGGTGTGTCAGCTTGGCCAGACCATGCGGGAATACTTCCGTCTTTACTTGCCGCTTTTTCTGCACCGATGGGGGTAAGATCTTGACCTAGCCGGGCAGCTTCTTCTGCTGTCGCTGTTGCAAAAGCAAAATCTGCTGAACACGCCAGCAGGCCAAGAATAACTGCATAAGATCGTAAGCCGTGATGTCGCATGTAACCCCCCCCTGAACCCAACGCTGTTCTAAGTATGAACAGACCGAAGGCAATAAAGATTTACTGAATCAGTTACTCATTCGATAAGAATAAGAATCCATCAGCACCCAATTCTCGGAACTAAAAAAGCGTTCAATAGTCCCAGTAACTTGCTTGTAACCTTGATCGTGCCGATCGCTTCAGTGGTCGTCTATTCATCCTTGTGGCTACCCCCTTAGGACGCCACAAGATTACCTACTTAGGGGTAGGTAAAACATGCACCATGTTGTGGCGCAGCAAGGGTTTTCAAGTGGTTTTGGTACGTTGTTCATGAGCCCAAACCACCACCTCAAGCCTTGATCGCAAACGTAGTTTTCGGAGCATATGTTTGATGTGCACCTTAACAGTGCTATCAGAAATTCCCATCGCACGCGCAATCTCCTTATTGTTTCGGCCAGCGGTGAGATGCTCCAAAATTTCTTGTTCGCGATCCGTCAAGCCCGGATGACCCAACCCTTTTTCTTCAGGTTCCGTCAGCAAAGAGTGCATGACTTCTTCGGTCAGGTTCTCACCGAGGACTAAACCTCCCTGTGCGATTTTACGAATACTGGCGCACAGATCTTCTGGCTCCATATCTTTGAGCAAATAACCGCTGGCACCTGCACGGAGCGCTGCAATCGCATCTTGCCGGCGATCGGATACCGTTAAGATTGCAACACGCGCCCGCGCACCTTGAGCCTTGAGTGCATCGAGAACCTCTAAACCATGCATGTCGCGCATATTCAAATCAAGCAAGATCACATCGGGATCTAATTCCTTAGCCCGCTCTAAGCCCTCGGTACCGGAACTTGCTTCACCTACAAAGGCTAAGCTTGGGTCTGCCTCAATCAGTTGGCTCACGCCACGACGAAATAAAGCGTGGTCGTCAATAATAATGACGCGGATCGGGTCTTGTTGTAATTCACTCATCTCTATTTTTTACCTACTTAATCCATTCATTGTTGTTCTGCTAATAAGTCACGGCTACCGCTCCATGATGGCGTGAACCGAAATCGTACTCGCGTTCCACCACCCGGCCGCGCATCCATCACCAGAGTTCCACCCAAACTTGCTACACGGTCTTCCATAATTGAAATGCCGTGATGAAAGCGGCGATCTGCATGATCTTCAAAACCGCGACCATCATCATCAATCGTTCCTGTCAGGTATCGATTGTGATCGTATTCTAGTGTGATGGTTGCATGATCGGCATCTGCATGACGCATCACATTAGAGAGCGCTTCCCGCACAACATGCAAGACATGAATTTCTTCATTACTCGAAAGACGACAACTCCCCATTCTAAAATCAAGGGTCACCGCCAGCGCGCTGCGCTGCATGACCTCTTGCACGGTCTCTTCTAAGCCGGTTTGCAAACCCCCAACCCCAATATTCACGCGGAAGGTAGTGAGTAACTCACGAAGCTTGCGATACGCGCTATTCAAACCATCTCGTAACTCAGCAAGCACAGCAGAGGTTTCCTCAACCGGCTTATGCGCATCAATCGCGACTTGTAAGCGGGCAATTTGAATTTTCATATAGGCAAGGGATTGCGCCAAGGAATCATGTAACTCTCGCGCAATTGCGGCGCGCTCCTCAAACAAAGCCACCCGGCGCAAATCTTGTGCAAGATGGAATGCGCCAATTTTGCTGGAGATTTGTCGGGCAATCGCCACGGCCATTTTTGTTTGTCCTTCTGTTAAGCGAACACCAGGCAAAGCCTCAAATGCCAGTTGCCCGATATGGCGCCCTTGCTCTTGCAAGGGGAAGAACATCAAAGCCATATCGCGTTCTTCGCCACCATGACTGAACTGAATATCTTCTTGAAGCACTGATTGAATATGTTCTGCCCGAACCGCCCATGGCTGAAAATCGAATAAGGCCTGCAAAATCCCTGTTGTGCTGAGTGTCCCCGTTAGTCCTGGCATCGAAACCATATTTTCGTCGAGTACATGAATCGCTGCTGAGCGGATTTCAAAAGCACTGACAAGTCGTCGCAGCACATTCTCAAAAGCTGATTCCCCGAGCGGAACTTCATCCAAAAGAGCATTGACCTCCAAAATCAAATCTACAACTGCCTGAGAAGATTCAGAGCGTTGAACTGAAAGCGACGGAGTTGTAATACTGACAGCTTGTTCTTCAGGCACTAATGAAATGAGTGAGACTCGACGAAGACTAAACCAAGCTATCGCAATTCCTATCACAATCATGATCAGGTTTGACGCTATAAGCCACTCGCGCTGACCACTTAATGCTTCCTGTAACGTATTTTGTAATTGCTGATTCGCATCGCTTAATCTGCTGGAACGTTGAACGTTATTGAGAGGAAGTAAAGCTGCTTCATCGAGTGCTGCCAGCGCCTCTCTGGCCGGCCATTTAATTGGCATTGCGCGCAATCGATCAAGATCGGAAGTCTTTAATATTGCTTCGAGTTGTCCGCCTTGTTCCGCAGTCAATAAACTCTCGACTCGAAAGGAATGGCTTAGCCAAGCTTCTATTTCTTGACTCGCCCACACAAATTTCAAAGTACTCAACGCGGCAAGCAAAAGTAGTAAAAGCAAAAGCAGCACCGCGTCTCGAAATGACCAACGTGACCTAAATTGTTTTGATGAAACTTGAACGCCTTGCAGTATTTCCTGAGACATCACTTCCGCGCTCTTTGAAATTTAATAAGGTTTCGACTATGGTTTCATTTTAAGCTACCCATAGCAACCCGAAACCCCACACTTAAAGGACTAGAGCAACTTAAAGCGCTCTTCACTCAAAATCCTTTTTTGGAAGTGAGACCATGAGTAATGATGCAATCTGACCCAATAATCGACCCCAGAAAATCTCCTCTCAGAGAAATCACGCTATTTGTGATTTTGCTAGTAGTTCTAGCAACCCTGGCTTGGCTGAATACCCAAACACGTTTAACGGTAGGAATCCCCTCCTGGTTATGGCTCTTTACTCACGTCTGCTTTGTGCTAACCACATTGGTCTTAATTCGTGGATGGTTACATCCGCCACACTCTGCATCAAATAAACAGCCCGCTTCTGGCACATCCGAAGCTCTAAACGAACAGGAGATCTCCCCTTCTGCCAACAGACTCTTGGTTTCTTCTGAAGCAGCTTCTATTTTGAATGAAGTGAGCGATATTATTTTTCAGGTAGATGCAGATGGCTGCTGGTCTTATCTGAATGAAGCTTGGGAGCGCATCACTGGCCAATCCGTAGCAGAATCTCTTGGGCGACCCTGCTTGCAATCCTTCCATCAGGATGATCGAACCCATATTCAAGATCGCTTGAATACACTCAGTTACGATCCCTCTACGTGTATTTGCGAAGGCCGTTTAAGAAGCAATCAAGGTCGATACGTCCGGGTAGAAATTCGTGCAAGACGATCCTCAGAGGGACAAAGTCTGAGCTACTTAAGTGGCACCTTATCCGATATCAGTTCGCGCTGGGCGGCAGAGGAATCACTTCGTCAAAAGCGCCACATGCTGAACACCTTGCTCAGTAACGTTCCAGGCATGGCCTATCGCTGCCGTTTGGCGAGGGACTGGCGAATGGAATTCGTCAGCGATGGTTGTTTTGAGCTCACAGGTTATGAAGCGGCGGATCTCATCAATAATCGTAAAGTAACTTACGCCAACCTGATCCATCCAGCAGATCGCGATAGCGTTTGGCAGCTCTGTCAATCTGAACTCAGTCAACGCAGAGTCAGTAGCTTGGAATACCGGATACAAACACGGAATGATGAAACCAAATGGGTTTGGGAGCAGATGCGTGGTGTATTTTCTGCAACGGGAGAACTACTTGCACTTGAAGGATTCATTTCAGACATTACCGAACGTAAGCTCACAGAAGAGCGGGTGCGGCGGGAGTTTATTTGGGATGAGTTAACTGGGCTACAAAATAATATTGTGTTCTTGGAGTGGTTAGGCTATGCATTAAGCCATGCTCAGATCAACCAGCACGCCTTCGCGGTCATCGTATTAGATCTCGATGATTTTGGTCGCTGGAATCGTCATAACGGGCAAGAATGGGGAGATCGCATCCTAGAGGAAATAGGGCGAAGATTGGCCAATATGGTCACTGCCTGCAATGTCGCTGCCCGACTAGAGGGAGACGAGTTCGCAGTTTTATTGAGCGATTTCTCTGTCTGTGGTTTCAATGATGAGGTCCCGTTTGATGTGGTTGAAGGGGCGGGCAAATTTGGCAAAATACTTCAAGACATCATTCGTAAGCCCATGACTTTTGATGGCATTGCTGTTCAAGTCTCAGCCAGCATAGGTGTTGCTGTCAGCGAAAGCCATTATGAGAATGGTGAAGCCATGCTTCGCGAAGCCAAGAATGCTTGTGTGCGCGCAAAGTTCCTGCGCCCCACACGTCTAGTCTTTGCCGATCCAAATCAAGATAACGATGACGAAGATGGCAAACATATGCGCTCACTCCTGGCTGGAGCGCTAGGGGCAAATGCCTTGGAAATTTGCTATCAACCTGTATTTGATCTCAGCACGCGGGCACTCGTTTGGTGGGAGCCCTCACTCATTTGGCAGCACCCGCGACGCGGCAGACTTGACTTACTTGAAGGCTATCCTGCCTTGCAAGCACATCCAGAGTTTTTAAGCTTAATTACTTCTTGGTTGATTCGTGAAGTCACCCAAGAGAGTCACGTTTTGCAATCCACTCTGCATCTAGAAGATGCGGAATCAAAATTTTGCATCGCCATACCAGCGCTGGGTTTGCTAGAGCCATCGGTAATCGATGAACTCTTAAATTGTTTATCGAAACACGATCTCAATC
>Ga0209084_1003453_pt1 | contig 11625 bp, 9 predicted proteins | sample C_130820_MF_Meta_FD_187309 | JGI IMG/M metagenome (GOLD analysis project Ga0209084, IMG submission 187309) | Freshwater microbial communities from Lake Croche, Canada to study carbon cycling - C_130820_MF_MetaG (SPAdes) (version 2) | ecosystem: Environmental > Aquatic > Freshwater > Lake | place... | reverse complement strand
TCACTTGTTGCTCCAAGTGCAGCCAGCATTCCGCTACCGCCATCATTGGTACTCGTGCCGCCAAGTCCGATTGTGATGTGCTTGGCACCGCACTCAATAGCTGCCAGAACCAACTGCCCAACTCCAAATGATGAAGTGACTTCAGGATTGAGCGATGACTCATCTAGGAGATGCAGTCCACATGCCGATGCTGCTTCAATCCAGGCGCTGGTCCCCAGCAAGGCAAACTGGGCTGGAATTTGGTCACCGAGCGGCCCAGTGACAAACACTGTGTGAAGTTGAGCCCCTAAGGAAGCAGCCACAGCAGACACAAATCCAGGTCCACCATCAGAAAGTGGGAGACACACAACAGTGTCGCGCGGATTGGTTGCTAACCAACCGAGTGAAATCGCAGCGGCTGCCTCATCTGCACGCATAGTGCCACCGAAACTGTCGGGAGCGACGAGAACACGCATAGGCGCACGTTAGCATTGATTCTCATGAGCACAGAAGATACCCGTTCCGATTCCGAAACTGCCTCAGGCAAGGGTCGACCAACACCCTCACGAAAAGACGCCCAGAAAGCGCGGCAGGATTTGCTCAAGGGTGACGTCAATAGTCGGGCAGGTCGCAAGGCTGCACGTGAGCGCGATCGTCAGAAGCGAAGCGAAGCCCGAGCCGAGATGCTGGCCGGAAATCCGAAGTATCTACTTGCACGTGATGCTGGACCAGCTCGAGCTCTGACTCGCAACCTCATTGACTCCCGCCGAAGTGCCGGTGAGTACTTCGTCCCAGCAGCCTTTGTCGTGCTCGTGTTGGGCCTTATTAAGAGCCAGACCGTGCAAACTGCTGTTCTGTACGGCTGGATGGCCATGCTGATCTTTGTAGTCTTCGACACAGTGCGACTCAGCTTCACACTACGCGCAGCGCTCAAGCGCGAACTTCCAAGCGACACGAACCTACGCGGTTGCGTGACTTATGGCGTTATGCGCGCGCTCCAAATGCGCCGCTTCCGCATGCCAAAAGCTCAAGTAGGACCAGGTAAGCGAAAGTAATTTCTATCAAACGCGCACAAGATTTCTCCGCAGAGTAAGGTCAAAGTATGGAATTCAGATACCTTGGTAGCAGTGGCTTAAAGATTTCAGAGATTGCCTACGGCAACTGGATTACGCACGGTTCGCAAATTGCACAGGACACAGCCATCGCTTGTGTGAACGCAGCACTCGATGGCGGTATCACAACTTTTGATACCGCAGATGTTTATGCCAACACGGTTGCGGAAGAAGTCTTGGGTATTGCGCTCAAAGGTCAACGGCGTGAGTCACTAGAGATCTTCACCAAGGTCTACTTTCCAACTGGTCCGGGTGGACAAAACGATCGAGGATTGTCACGCAAGCACATCATGGAGTCATGCAACGCATCACTCAAACGCCTACATACGGACTACGTGGATCTTTACCAAGCACACCGTTTCGATTACGAAACTCCTCTTGAAGAAACTTTGCGCGCATTCGACGATTTGATTCGTTCTGGCAAGGTTCTTTACATCGGCTTCTCCGAATGGAAGGCATCTGAGATTGCGCAGGCTCTTTCAATCGCGAAGGAGATGGGTCTGGATAAGTTTGTCTCGAGCCAGCCTCAGTACTCAATGTTGTGGCGTGTTATTGAAACCGAAGTGGATCCGCTGTGTCGCGAAAACGGCATCGGACACATCGTGTGGTCGCCGATGGCACAGGGCGTTCTCACTGGCAAATATCTGCCTGGTCAGCCGCTACCCGAAGGCACTCGCGCTACATCCGAGGCTGCGCACTTCATGACGAGACTTTTGCAAGACGACCTCCTTGAAGCAGTGCAAAACCTTCGACCGATTGCTGATGGCATTGGCTTAACCATGGGTCAACTTGCCGTTGCTTGGGTGCTCCAGAACGACAATGTCTCGGCTGCACTTGTTGGCGCTTCGCGTCCAGATCAAGTCACTGAGGCCATCGGCGCAAGCGGCGTAAAACTCGACAGCGAAGTTCTTGCCGCAATTGATGGTGCACTTGCGGGCTTTGTGCAGTCTGATGCATCACTGACACAGTCACCTCAAGCACGCGCATAATCCCGAAATACTCCTGACCTGCCAGAGCCCTGTGCTAGGGTCAGGAAACCGCGTTACCAGCGAAGTCCAGTGAAAATCTGGCGCTGTCCCGCAACTGTGAAGTGACTTCCAAGTCACAAGTCAGGTCGCCTGGGAACGAGGATCGTACACAACTCTCGAGGAAGAGTTCGTCGTATCACGCTCTTCTGTGATTCGCCGATTATTTTCTTCGGCCAACCGGAGGATCGCATGATCAAAAAAACCCTGGCCGTTGTCACTACCCTTGTGGGCCTTTTGGGCTTCACACTTGTAGCAGCACCGACCCAAGCAGTAACGCGTTCGCCCTACCCGTTAACAGTTTCCAACTACGGTGCGTCCATGACCTTTACAAAGTCTCCCACGCGAATAATTTCATTGTCGCCAACAGCTACAGAAATGCTTTTTGCAATTAATGCTGGTTCGAAAGTAGTTGCAGTCGACGACCAGTCGAACTATCCAACTTCAGCGCCACGGACCTCGCTTTCTGGATACACCCCCAACTTGGAAAGTATCCTCGCCTACAGTCCCGATCTAGTCGTTGTCAGTTACGACCCAAGTGACCTCGTCTCATCGCTACGCAACGCTGGCGTCAAAGTACTTGTCCAAGATGCCGCGAGTACTCTCAACGACAGTTACGCCCAGATCGTGCAACTCGGCAGTATCACCGGTCGCGTAGTGTCTGCCAATGCTGTGATGAAGAACATGAAAAAGAAGATTTCGACAGCACTTGCTAGCATTGCGAATCGGACTACTGGACTGTCCATCTACCACGAGCTAGACAACACGTACTACTCAGTGACGTCTGCAACATTTATCGGACAGCTCTATGGGATGGCTGGTCTAACCAACATTGCTGACACTGCTGACGGAGCAGAATGGGGCTATCCACAACTGTCCAGCGAGTACATCATTGCTAAGAACCCATCAATGATTTTCCTCGCGGATACCGCGTGCTGTGGCCAGAGCAAAACAACAGTTAAGGCCCGACCTGGTTTTGGTCAGATCGCCGCAGTCAAGCGCAATCACACGTATGTTCTCAATGATGACATTGCTTCACGCTGGGGACCTAGAACAGCGTCTCTGCTCGAGTCCATCGTTTGGGCTATCAAGAACTTCCTACGTACTAATCACTAAAGGTTAAACAATGGCCGCGACTGTTAAGCGAATTTCAGCAACCACTCTTGTGGTGTGCTTCGTCGCGGCCATTGTGACCATCATCTTGGCAGTCTGTGTAGGCGCAGTCTCAGTGCCAGCCTCAGACGTGTTGCACTCCATCGGATGGCATCTCAAACTGCCATTCATGGCGAGGACTGCAGGGACGAATGACATCATCATCTGGCAGTTGCGGCTTCCAAGGGTCATCCTGGCCTTTGTAGTCGGCTCGATGCTGGCGAGCGCTGGGGCGACTTATCAGGGCACGTTCAGAAACCCATTAGCAGATCCGTACTTATTAGGAGTTTCGGCCGGTGCAGGATTGGGCGCTACATTCGCAATCGTTTCAGGCAAACACATTTCTCACACTCTAATTCCTGCAGCCTCATTTGTAGGAGCGATGGGAGCAGTTGCACTCACATACACCCTCGGCAGATCAGGGGTTGCCGGACGAATGTCAGCTTCTCTTGTGTTAGCTGGTGTAGCAGTTGCAAACTTACTCACCGCAATTCAGACTCTCATTCAACAGCAACACAATGACAAGATTCGCGAGGTGTATTCATGGGTACTGGGCACCCTGAATACAACAGGCTGGAATGACGTGCGACTTGTTGCGCCATACATCGGTCTCAGCACTTTCATGCTGTACCGCTACCGAAGGGTTCTTGACGTTTTCAGCGTCGGAGATGACGAAGCAACAACTTTGGGATTGCCAGTCGAGCGAGTCAGAGCAATCGTGATTATCGCAGCCACGCTCGGAACATCAGCAGCCGTGTCCGTCACTGGTTTGATTGGGTTTGTTGGCATCATCGTTCCGCACATACTGCGCCTCCTTGTTGGCAATAGTTACCGAGCGCTCATTCCACTCTCCATAGTTGCTGGAGGCATATTTCTTGTGTGTGCTGACCTCATAGCGAGAACGGTGTTGGCACCTGCTGAGATTCCCATAGGAATAGTTACAGCACTCATCGGCGCGCCATTCTTTTTGTACATTCTCGGATCGCGCAGAATCAGGACCTCAGTATGACGACGTTAAACATTCACGACATGTCAGTCTCGGTGAACGGGCATGACCTTGTGCATGAGGTGTCATTTTCCCTCAGTGTCGGGGAATGGTTGTGCATCATCGGACCCAATGGTGCAGGAAAATCCACATTGCTAAAAGCTATTGCTGGCATCACAGCATCAACTGGTGACATGTACATCGATAACCATGATCTGCGGCGCTTCAACGAACGAGAACGAGCATGTTGGATTGCATATGTTCCACAGGAACCAATTCTGCCCGCAGGAATGCGAGTCTTTGACTACGTGCTTCTCGGTAGAACTGCCCACCTCAACTTGCTTGCGAGTGAATCTCCCAAGGACGTCGACATCACCAATATTGTGATTAGCGAACTGGCTTTAGATGAGTTCCGTGACCGCGACGTGGCCACGCTCTCTGGTGGTGAGCGTCAACGCGTCACAATTGCACGGGCACTCGCACAGGCAAGCCCGATTATTTTGCTTGACGAGCCCACGACAGCTCTGGATGTGGGCTATCAGCAAGAAGTGCTAGAACTGATCGACCGCCTTCGTCGAGAACAAAAGATTGCGGTTGTCACCACGATGCATGACCTCACTGTCTCTGGGCTCTACCCAGATCGCCTCATGCTGTTATCTCACGGTCAGGTCGTCAGCAACGGCCCTGCATCAGAGGTGCTCACCGTTGACAACATCAGCGAGTATTACGGAGCACAGGTGCAAATCATCGGTAATAACGGGCGCCCAATTGTGGTTCCCATCAGGACTATTCAGGATTCTTGAAGGCTCAAATCCCACTGTTTGAGGTGTTTTCACCGCAAAGGTGCGACACGCCGAACGCAAACTTCTCACATTTTCTCAGGACTCGGGATGCCCCACAATATTCTGGTTTCAGTGTTGTCCCCCCTGACAGCCAACAACAAAAGGAGTTCCCCCTCATGAAGGATGCCCCAGCCCGTCTATTGTCGGAGTTTCTAGGCGTTTTCTTCCTGTGCCTTACAGGCATTGGTGCAATCACTAACCAAGCTGGCCTCACCGGTGTTGCTCTTGCCCATGGCTTGGCAATCTTTGTAGCCATCTGTGCATTCGGACACATCTCCGGTGCGCACTTCAACCCAGCTGTCACAACGGCACTTGCATTAACCAAGCGCATCGCTCCAGTTGATGCTCTTGCTTACATCGTTGCACAACTGCTTGGTGGTATCGCTGCTGCTGCACTATGGCAATCAATGTCTAGTGCCTGGCAAGGTGTGCCCGCGCTTTCCTCAGGCGTGACTGTTACTCAAGGCTTAATCGCCGAAATCCTGACCACCTTCATGCTCATGATTGTCATCATGGGTGTTGCAGTTGATAAGCGCGGCTCATTTGCCATCATCGCTGGTCTACCTATCGGTATGGCAATCACAGCGGATATCTTCTTTGCTGGACCAATTTCTGGTGCTGCGATGAATCCGGCTCGCTGGTTCGGACCCGCCCTCATCAACGGCGACCTCACCAACGCAATTGTGTGGATTGTTGGACCACTTGTTGGAGCTATCGCTGCAGCATTTGTTTACGACATCATCGTTAAGCCAGCACGCGACTAATTCTCACTAATAGTTATGGGGTGTGGCATTAGCCACACCCCATAACTATTTTGTACAGATTCTTTACAACACAGACGCATCGACAAATGGTGGGCGGACAACTTCACAGCGCAACTTACGTCCACGCACATCCACAAACACCTCGTCACCCAATTGCACACTCGGTACCAACAAAGCAAGGGCAATACCCTTTGCAAGAGTCGGCGAAAATGTTCCGCTTGTTGTTTCACCCAAAACCACATCAGCACTATCCAGGACGGCCATGTGACCTCGAGGAATGCCGCGATCGAGGGCGGCTAGTCCCCAGGCAACACGCCCTGCTCCACGTTCTCTTTCGTGAATTAGTGCTTCGCGGCCGGCGAAGTCTGGTTTCGCCCAACCTACAGCCCATCCCGTGCGAGCTTGAACCGGCGAAATGTCTGGGGAAATGTCCTGCCCATGGAGCACGTAGCCCATTTCGGTTCGTAAGGTATCGCGTGCTCCAAGGCCGCATGGCACCAAACCGAATTCGGCACCAATCGCAAGCAGGTTCTCCCAAAGCGCAACCACCACTTCATTGGTCGCAACAATTTCAAAGCCAACTTCACCGGTGTAGCCAGTGCGACACACGGTCACCGCGGTGTCACTCCACTGCATGTCAGCAAAGGACATGTAATCAAGATCATTGGCTAAGCCCAGGGCCGACATGACTTCTTTAGAGCGCGGTCCTTGAACCGCGACAATTCCTTGAACTAAATGGTTATCCCGAATTTCAAGACCGGCTGTAGATGAATTTCTCAATGTAGCGACGACTGACCCAGCATTGGATGCATTCGGAATGATACGTACTTCGTCATCACTGACCAAGTACACAATCAAATCATCAACAATGCCACCATGTTCGTTACACAACATCGAATACTGAGCTTGACCGAATCCAATGCGATTCAGGTCATTCGTCAGAATAGAGTTCACAAAATCCTTTGCCCCGAGGCCTTGAATCACGACCTTGCCCATGTGCGAGACGTCAAAAATGCCCACAGCCGTGCGGACTGCCTGGTGCTCAGCAACTGTCCCAGTCGGATACTCAATAGGCATCTGCCACCCACCAAATGGGCCCAGTTTTGCACCTAAAGCGAGATGATGTGAATACAAGGGAACTTCAGCCATACCTCAACGCTACTAGTAACGTATGTTCAGCGGCACAGTGAACAGGAGAACACCTCATGAGCGAGCAAGTCACACCAAAGATACCTAGCCTCACCCTGAAGTCAGACAGCGCTGTGACCATCCGCGTAGACGCGCTAGTGATAGCTACTAGTACAGATGGAAAGTTCACGATAGTTGGTGATTTGTTCACCAAGGCTTCCGCAACGAAATTGCGCTCTGCATTGCTCGCAGTTGGTGCGACAGGTGCACGAGATGAAATCGTGCGCATTCCCGGTCTAGGCATTACAAAATCACCGATCATCGTTGCAATTGGCCTGGGCAGCACAAAGTCTGCACCATCAGAGGAGCAGCTGCGACGTGCAGCCGGCAGCGCAACCCGCAGCTTGATGGGTATCAAGAAGATTGCACTCGCTATTCCCGCCTCGACCGCCTCAAGTGCTCAGGCTCTCTTTGAAGGTGCCGCACTTGGTGCCTACGCCTTTAACGATCATCGCTTCGCCACAGCCAAGAAGTCCAAAGCAGGTGCAAATTCAATTGCGTTGCTATCCACACATGCCGCCACGCCAGAATTCAGGGCTGCCCTCTCGCGCGCCAAGACGGTAGTGGAGGCCACAACCTTTGCCCGAAACGTAATCAACACGTCTCCGCTTCATCTGCCACCTGCTGGACTGGCAGCAGCAGCCAAGGCCTTGCTAACTAGCACTGACGTTAAGGTCACAGTTCTTGACGAGAAGGCACTAGCGAAGGACGGCTACGGTGGCATTCTTGCGGTGGGTCAGGGTTCGTCGCGCCCGCCGCGGCTCATTCGCATGCAGTACTCCCCCGCTGGCGCAAGCAAGCACATCGCATTAGTTGGAAAAGGCATCACCTTTGATACTGGTGGCATCTCGCTCAAGCCACCGGCCAGCATGCACGAGATGAAGGCCGACATGTCAGGTGCCGCTGCCGTAATTGCCACCATGTACGCCGTTGCTGCCTTGAAACTTCCAATCACAGTCACCGCTTATGCAGCCTGTGCGGAGAACATGCCTGGTGGCAAAGCTCAACGACCTGGCGATGTCATCTCTGCCTACGGTGGGCGCACCATCGAGGTGCTCAACACCGACGCAGAGGGTCGGCTAGTGATGGCAGACGCATTAGTTCGCGCAGCCGAGGACAAGCCTGACGCAGTCTTTGATATCGCAACACTGACTGGCGCTTCAATAGTGGCACTTGGATTCCGTACAGCAGGAGTCATCGGTGATGAAGAGCCTCGCAACATGGTGCTTGCCGCAGCCGCAAAGGCCGGAGAGGAATTTTGGCCCATGCCAATGCCGGAGGAACTTCGTGCGCCAATGGATTCGCTCGTTGCCGACATTGCAAACATAGGCATCCGTGAGGGTGGCATGCTCTCTGCCGCTTGGTTCCTGAAGGACTTCATTGCTGAGGGGCTACCTTGGGCACACCTGGACATCGCTGGGCCAGCGTTCAATCCACAGGCAGCGCACGGCTACACCCACAAGGGTGGTGTGGGCTTCGGAGTTCGCACGTTGCTAGCGCTGCTTGAAACCGCCTCCTCAGAGAGATAACCCGACGCGCGTTCCCTCACGCATTACCCCACGACATCGCCAATGACCCTGACGTGAAACAATAGGTGTGCGCACTTGCGCACAAATTTTGCGGAGGATCAATGCACGACATCGTAATCTTGGGCGGCGGCAGTGGCGGTTACGCGACAGCGTTGCGCGCATCACAACTCGGTCTTTCTGTAGTTCTGATCGAACAAGACAAGCTCGGTGGCACGTGCCTGCATCGTGGCTGCATCCCGACTAAGGCACTTCTGCACGCTGCAGAAGTTGCCGACACCGCCCGCGAAGGCGAGGCATTCGGCGTGCACAGTACCTTTAACGGCATCGATATGACCAAGGTCAACTCCTACAAAGATGGTGTCATCGGTCGTCTCTACAAAGGACTTCAAGGTCTAGTCGCGAGCCGTGCCATCACGTACGTCGAAGGTTACGGTCGTCTTGTCTCGCCGAACACGGTCGAAGTAAACGGCGAACGGTACGAGGGTCGCAACGTGGTTCTTGCTACTGGTTCTTACGCTCGTTCTATCCCCGGCCTAGACATCGCGGGACGCGTGATGACCAGCGACCAAGCACTGCAGCTCGACTACGTTCCAACCAGCGTGATCATCCTGGGCGGCGGAGTCATTGGTGTTGAATTTGCATCTGTTTGGCGTTCATTCGGCGTCGATGTAACAGTGATCGAAGGTCTCCCAACACTTGTTCCGGCCGAAGATGCTGCTGTGTCAAAAGCCATGGAGCGCGCATTCCGCAAACGTGGAATCAACTTCAAGACCGGTGTTCGCTTCCAGTCAGCCACGCAAGATGACTCTGGCGTCAATGTCACTCTAGAAACTGGCGAGACATTACGCGCGGATCTACTACTCGTTGCCGTTGGTCGCGGCCCGCGCACTGAGGGCCTCGGCTACGAAGAGCAAGGCGTTGCCATGGATCGCGGATTTGTCCTAACCAATGAGCGCCTGGCCACCAATGTTCCAGGTGTCTTTGCGGTCGGCGACATTGTTCCTGGTTTACAACTTGCGCACCGTGGGTTCCAGCAGGGCATCTTTGTAGCTGAAGAAATTGCCGGTCTTGCTCCGCTTGCAATCGACGAGACTGGCATCCCTCGTGTTACTTACAGTGAGCCAGAAATTGCCAGCATTGGTTACACCGAAGCCCAGGCGAAAGAGAAGTTTGGCGAGATCGAGTCGTACGAATACAACCTTGGCGGAAACGGCAAGAGTCAGATTCTTGGTACCGCAGGTTTCATCAAGTTGGTACGTCAGAAGGATGGTCCAGTCGTTGGCGTGCACATGATTGGCAGCCGCGTTGGAGAACTCATCGGCGAGGCTCAGTTGGTCTACAACTGGGAAGCATCGCCTGAAGATGTAACGCCATTAATCCATGCTCATCCCACACAGAATGAAGCATTCGGCGAAGCTTTCCTTGCTCTAGCGGGCAAACCACTACACGCTCACGCATAAGCGATAACCTTAATCACAAGAACTGCAAAGAAGGAGAATCGGCAAACGTGTCTACGACTGTATCGATGCCACAACTAGGCGAAAGCGTAACCGAAGGTACCGTTACTCGATGGTTGAAGTCTGTCGGTGACACTGTTACTGCAGATGAGCCCTTACTTGAAGTGTCGACCGACAAAGTTGATACCGAGATCCCAGCCCCGGTTAGTGGCATTCTGACTGAAATCATCGCTGGCGAAGATGCAGTCGTTCTCGTAGGCGGCGCACTTGCTGTGATTTCAACTGACGGAGCGACAGCAACTCCAGTTGCAACACCTGTAGTAGAGCCTGCTGTGTCGACTCCAGCTCCTGCTGCCTCGGAACCAGTTCAAGAACCGACGCCGACTGTTGCGGCCACAACAGCGTCAAGTACAACTGCAATTGTTCTACCTGCCCTTGGTGAAAGCGTTACTGAGGGAACAGTAACCCGCTGGCTCAAAGCCGTTGGCGATACCGTTGTGGCAGACGAAGCCCTTCTTGAAGTCTCAACTGACAAGGTCGACACAGAAATTCCATCCCCAGTAAGTGGTGTACTTCTTGAAATCACTGTTGGCGAAGACGGTGTGGCACAAGTCGGTGGACAACTTGGACTACTTGGTGTTGAAAGTGGAACGGCTGCGCAAGCTGTTCCAGCCGCAGTCGCCCCAGCAACCAACGCGCCTGCAGTGCCTGCGCCTACAACACCTCCTACTCAGGCTCCAGCGACTTCTGGTCAGACAATCAACAATTCTTCGGCATACGCAACTCCACTTGTTCGCAAGCTTGCGAGTGAGCGCGGAGTTGACCTATCAACAATCGCCGGAACTGGCGTCGGCGGTCGCATTCGCAAGGAAGACATCCTTGGCACTGCACCAACTTTGACTCCTGTCGCAGTGCCAAATGAGCGCCCGGTTGAAAGCACTCCGCACGTTGCACCAGCACCTTCTGCACCAGCGCCCGCTGCGCCGAAGTCAGCTCCTGCTCCAGCATCTCCTCTACGTGGCCGCACTGAACCAATGACTCGCCTCCGCAAGGTCATCGCTGAGCGCATGGTCGAATCACTTCAGGTTGCAGCACAATTGACCTCTGTCGTTGAAGTAGACGTCACACGCATTGCCGCATTGCGCAATAAGTCCAAGGCTGCCTTCGAGGCACGTGAAGGCGTGAAGCTTTCATTCTTGCCATTCTTTGCTAAGGCGGCATGCGAAGCCTTGAAGCAGTTCCCAACGGTGAATGCTCAAATCAATCAAGATGAAGGCACAGTTACCTACTTCGACTCAGAGCACCTGGGCATAGCGGTAGATACCGAGCGTGGCCTACTTGTGCCCGTCGTTCGCGATGCTGGTGACCTCAACATAGGTGGGCTATCGCGCAAGATTGCCGACCTAGCCGAGCGCACTCGGACCAACAAGCTTTCTCCAGATGAGCTCAGTGGTGGCACATTCACCCTCACAAACACCGGTAGCCGGGGTGCGTTGTTTGATACACCAATCATCAACCAGCCACAGGTCGCCATCCTTGGAACTGGTGCTGTTGTGAAGCGCCCAGTAGTGATCGCTGACGAAAACGGTGGT
>Ga0209084_1003452_pt1 | contig 11626 bp, 9 predicted proteins | sample C_130820_MF_Meta_FD_187309 | JGI IMG/M metagenome (GOLD analysis project Ga0209084, IMG submission 187309) | Freshwater microbial communities from Lake Croche, Canada to study carbon cycling - C_130820_MF_MetaG (SPAdes) (version 2) | ecosystem: Environmental > Aquatic > Freshwater > Lake | place... | reverse complement strand
TTGAACAAACAGCACCTGGAACTTACATAGGAGCTGGTAATGCATATGCAGTTTCCGGTTGGACTTTGTCTGGAAACTATGCTAACAGTATTAGTGCTAATTATAATTGTGCTAACCTAGGAACTCCTTATAATTTAGGAGCTAATGAATTCTCTATTGTAACTACTCCACTGACTTACAATAGCAATGGTGGAGGATGTTCATTTATATTAGGTAACTCTCCTTTTGGTGGTAATAGAGTTGCTAGACTAGGTGATAATACATCCAACTATTCAAGAAACAAGATGTCTACTACATTTAATGTAACTTCACTTAATACTTTATTTCAATTTGCATTTGCCGGATATTATGAAAATCCTGGACATAGTTGTTGTGACCAACCAGGACTTTATCTTCGAGTAATTAATGCTTGTGGAGGTAATACGGTTGCTTCTTGTTCTTCAATGACATTAGCCGCTAATTGCGGTTCCTTAGCAAACGTATCATTTACTCAATGTGGAACCAATGGAGTAATGAGTAATTGGCAAGTTAAAGTTATTGATCTAACTCCATACATCGGAGGATGTGTTACAATAGAAGCCTGGACGATTGATTGTAATTTTGGTGGTCATTATGGTACTACTTTCTTTGATGCTCAATGTGGTGGTCAACTAATAGGTCAAGGTTTAGGAGGAATACCAGGTGGTCCAATACCAGGTCCTGTGTCTTATTGTTCCGGATCTGGTGTAGCTACTATTGCTGCTCCTGCTGGTTATAATTCCTATCAATGGTATGGTCCTAATGGAATGATTGCTGCTCCTAATGGCACATTGCCAGTGTTGGTAGTCAATAATCCAATACCAGGTCAAACCTATACAGTTCAATTAATATCTCAAGGAGGTTGCCAACTAAATGCAATCAATACTTTAAACACTTCAACAATCAGTATTGCTGGTATTGGATCTTCTCCTACTTGTCCTGGAGGAGCTTCTGGTTCTGCTACTGTACAAGGTAATGGTAGTGGTACAGGTTATACTTATACTTGGACTAACTCTACAAACTCAGTAGTTGGAAATCAATCAGTTGCAGTAGGATTACCTGCTGGAATTTACTCTGTTACTATTTCCGGATTAGGCACTTCTATGTGTGGTACAGCTTCTTCTACGGTATCTGTTGGAACTGCTACTCCGTTAACACAAAACACATATAAGCCATTTTGTAACGGTCAAGCATATCTAAATACTATAGGTGGTTCTAATTTTCAATGGTATAATGGAAATACTGCTATAACTGGATCTTTAGGTATTGCACCTAATTACACTGTTACTAATCCATTCAATGGTGCTGTTTACAATCTAACATATGTTAATACACAAAACTGTCTATCAAGTGTTAGTTTTACTTTAATAACATCTGCTCCTGGATTAATGACAGTTGCATCCACCTCTGTTTGTCCAGGTTTGAATAATGGAACAGGTACAATCAATCTGGTACCTGCTGCAGGAGCTCCTCCTGGAGTAATCAGCTTTGCGGTGCAGAATATGTCACTAACTCCAGCATATACTTCAACTTCAGGTATTACATCAGCTACTCAATATACATTTAATGGATTCTCAGCAGGTCAATATAGTATATCTGCTTTTGATGGTTCTTGTTTCTACAACACTTTCTTAAATGTTAACACTCATACATTTACTCCTACACTATCTCCTTCTTCTGTTGTACTTTGTCCGGGTGGTGCTATCGCTGCTGGTATTACTTTTCCTACACCTGCAAGTATTGGCCAATACACCTACTCTTGGACTCCTAATGTGTTTTTGGCTGGTAATAATCCAAATTTTCAATCTACAATTATATGGCCAAGTCTTTCGGTAGGAACTCAATCAAACATAACTTATTCAGTTGTAATTACTCCTACTGCTATTAATTGCCCATTAACACGAACAATGACTTTGTTGGCAACTAATCCTCCTATCCCAACTATTACAGCCATACCTAACTTATGTACTAATGGAACTAACTATCAAATACTTGCTAGTCCTCTTGGAGGTGTATTTTCTATACCTAACGGACTTATAGTACCAACTGCAACTAATTTAGCAATAGGAACAAATACAGTCACTTACACAATCAATGTGAATGGATGTATTGCTATGACTACTACTAGTTTTCAACTCAATCAGTTTGTTCCATCAACCTTAACAAGTTCAGTGGCTCCACTATGTGTAACAAGTCCGACTGCTAATCTAATCAATATTGTTCAGAATACAACAGGATCATGGTCAGGAGTGAATGTTGTAAGTAATATATTTAATCCAGTTGGGTTAAGTGGAGTTTATACTTTAACCTACAATACTTTATCTACTCCAAATCCAACTGTTTGTCCTTCAAGTAATCAACTAAACGTAACTGTTACAAACACAGTTATTCCTACAATGATTAACCCTGGACCATTCTGTAATAACACATCTTCGTTTGTTTTGTTAGCTAATCCAAATGGTGGTAGTTGGTCTAATAACTCAGCTGTTAGTAGTTTAGGTGTTGTTACTCCTTCTCTATCTTCACCATCAAGTAGTATTGTGAACTATGTAGTTAATGTTGGACCTTGTGTAAATACAAATACATTCATCATATATCCTTCAACATTCAATACTGCTTCATTAACTGGAATAGTTCCTGCGTTGTGTGTTAGTAGTAATCCATTCAACTTGATGACTATTGTTCAAAACACAACAGGTATCTGGTCTGGTTTAGGTGTTAATCAAAACTCATTTAATCCAACTGGATTAGTTACTGGTACTTATGTAGTAACATACAACACTAGTTCAACACCTAATACTAGTCTCTGTCCTGATAATAGAACTACAAGTATATCAGTATTTAATCCACCAATGCCTAATATTGCATCAGTCGGACCAATGTGTAGTGCAGATGCTCCTATGCAAATGACAGTTTCACCAAGTACAGGGAGTTGGTTAACAACTCCTTATCTTAATTCAAATGGTATTTTAACTCCATCACTTTGTTTTGTTGGTAGTAACTTTGTTCAGTATGTGATAGGAACCAGTACTTGTAACTCACAACAAACAAAAGTAATTAATGTTGAGATGTTTATACCATCGACTATTACAGGTCAGATACCTGATCTATGTAATACAAGTCTACCTATTAGCTTAAATAATTATTCTAATTTTTCTGGTTTATGGTCAGGTCCTGGTGTTAATGGATCAGTATTTAATCCATACAGTGCTAACACAGGAACAATAACCTTAGTTCACAATACAGCTTCCTCTCCTAGTGGTTTATGTCCTAGCACATCAACAACCTCAGTAAGAGTTTATTCTTTACAATCACCTCAAATTGTAAAACCAAATATAGTTTGTAACAATCAACTACCTTTCCAACTACAAGTAACTCCAGTTGGTGGTCTATTTGGTGGAAACGGTAGTATAGTAAGTTTAGGTGGATTGGTTAATCCAGGATATGGATCAATTGGAAATAACATTATTACTTATAGTATCACTTCTGGTCCTTGTATAGCATATGCTCAAACAACAATCAGTATTGAAAAACTCATCTCTGCTAACTTTGATAAATATCCTAAATCAGTTTATTGTAAAGGTTCTGAGTTTCCTTTTAATCTTAATTCACTTGTTCAAAATCCTGGATACGCTTGGTCAGGTATAGGTGTAGTGGGTAATATGTTTAATCCTAATTTAGCTAACATAGGTGATAATCATGTTATTTACTGGACAAATTCAATTACTAATGTTTGTAAAGATAGTTCAATGGTAAATATATTTGTAGCTAAAACACCAACAGTTAGTGTTTTATCTAATACATATTCGGGATGTGCTCCACTACAAGTAATATTTACAACTGATAAAAATGATGGTGAAGGTACTTGGAGATTTGATGATGGAACTGAGTCTGATGGGTTATACACATCTCATACTTATACATCAAATGGAACTTATGTCGTTAGTTTTAGTTATGTAAGTGGTGAAGGTTGTGCTGCTAAATTAGTATCAGTTCCAAGTGTAAGTGTTTTTTCTAAACCAGTTACTAACTTTGTATTTGATGATATTTTAATATCTGAGCCAAAGTTAACACTAAATAATAAAACTAATCCATTAGGATTTTGTACTTACACTTGGTCAATTCCAAGTATGAGTTTTACTTCTAATGAAGTAAATCCTACTATTTTATTCTCTAAAACCGGTAAATATGAAATAACTTTAACATCTAGCACATCAAAAGATTGTAAAGATTGGATGACAAAATGGGTAGAAGTTAAAAATGATTTTAATGTTTCTATACCAAATACATTTACTCCTAACTATGATGGATTAAATGATATTTTTATACCAGTATTTACTTCATATGGATTCGACCAAAAATCTTATCAATTAGAAATATTTGATAGATGGGGATCACTGATATTTACTACCAATGATTATAAAAAAGGATGGGATGGTCTTTATAAATTAAATCCTATGAAAGAAGAGGTTTATGTTTATAGAATAAGATTCAAAACTTCAGATGGTAATAGTATTGATAAATATGGTCACGTTACATTATTAAGATAAACTAAAAACCCTCAGATTAATCTGAGGGTTTTTTATTAAGAAAGTATCTTTAAAACAACATCTTCTACAAATTCTTTCATATCATTTATATCAATAGTATCAATAGAGTCTTTTTTGGAATGACAGTTGAATAACATAGAATAATCTAAGTAAGTGTTTTCATTCCACTTAACCTGTGAGGTTCCTTCATTAAGAGGAGGAAGAGGATTAATAACACAAGAATCAATTCCATTTCTTCTAAAGGTAACAGAATCATTATAAGGAGTTCTTGTAATAGGACAATCAAAAATTGATTTAATGTGATTAGTTAATGTACCGGGATAATCACCAATAAAAAAATGTTTACCGCCTTTACCACTTAATTCTAAATTAAGAACCCAGTCAATTTTACCAAAATAATCATCATTTATCATTTCGGAACATCTTTGAGAACCAATACCACCACATTCTTCACCATCAAGTAAAACAACATTAATAGAAGGCATTAATTTTTTAATCATTATAGCATTGATAACAGATGCTGAATTATCATTGGCGTTATCAATATTTGGATTATTAATATCATGATGAGCAACTACCATACGGTTTGAGTCACCTTTCATTATAATATTATAACCAGTTACTTTGTCAGTATTAAATTTATCTAACTCATAGGAGATGCACTCATTGTCAAGAAGGCTCATTAGGAATTGAACTCTTGGTGTAGGATTATTATCATTTTGATAAATACTTCCCCTGTTTCTTACTTTACAAAAATCATAGATTTTATTATACATAGTTTAAATATAAGGATTATTTAGATTTGGTTTCTATTAGTTCTAAAATGTTTTTTAATGACATATTCATAAGGTCATTATAATCTTCTTTGACAATACCCATAGTAGATCCTGTTTTATAACAAGCCCAGTCCAATATAGAAAGATGATGTCTATTCTCATCTACTATAGATCTAGAAAGATTTTTCATCAATTCTAAATTTTTATTAATCACTAAATCTATTTTTCTAGTTTTAGAGTCAGTGATTATTTTAGCATCTTCATTGTGAAGAATTTTATTTAAATTAATTTCTCTACTTTCTTCAGGAGTTAATTTTCTAAAAACCCAAGAATTAAACTTCATAGACCTTGGTATACCTTCAAGTTTAATAGTTCTTTCAGTGTGATTATATGGTTGTTTATTCCAACCCATTTTAGCAGTTACTACTTCTTTCAAAGACTCTATTTTATACATAGCATCTTTGGCTATTGTTTTGTATCTATCAGACTTACAAACAAGTATATCGCCTTTCCTTAAATTAGTAAATTCTAAATTCACTACACGAGGTAAAGGATTTACTATTTTTATTTTTGGAATAGGTTTTCCATCAGTATCTGTGAAATTACCTACAACAAACCTACCAAATCCAAGAATTTCTATTTTACCTTCTTGCCATCTTGCACAGGTTCCATCATTCCATAAATTTAAAACTTCATAACGAAGTCCTTTAACCATTTTCTTGGTTCCTTTTTTACAAATAACTATCATATGTCTATTTTAATTTTAGAAAAAATATCTTCAATTTCTTTTTCGGAAAGTTTCTCAATTATAAATTTAATCAAATTTTTTGACTCTTCCAAAGTTCTATTATCAGAAATGTGTTCAGATATGAAATCAACATATTCGGATTTATCTCCTAAACCAATAGCAAGCATTTTATAATTTCTTTGCCATTCTTTTCCACCAGTTACTTCAAACATGCCATCTACCTCTTTCAATTCATTGATGAACTTCCTAATATAATTAGTACCATCAGTGGCAACAGGTAAAACTTGCATTTTAACAGACTTGCCCGGATTTGAGTGTAGTTCATCACAAACCTCCTTTGAGTCTTTTAGACCAAGTCCACTGCAGTCCTTAATCAATTTGACAAGCTTTAACTTAGTGTTTGAAGGATAAATTAATTTAATACTAATATATTCCATTTAATTTCCAATTAATCTAATTTTACGTTCGCTTGATAAATACTTATCAATTATTTTTTGGTCAATTTTATTTACTTGAGTTAGTATATCTCCGAATGGATTAATATCATCATTATAATTATGTATAACAAAATCTGAAAGTGAGTTTTTTGAAAGGTCTTTCATTTCTCTTTGAGATAAATTGTAAATATCTGCTAGTTTGAAATCAGATGTTTCTTGACATCTTTTAATTCTATCGGAAACTGGAGAAAAAACAGATATTGAATAATCCATTTTTTTATTCCAATCTCTTTCAAATAAAATAGAAGAGTGAAAAACCGTGTAAATAGAATTTGTATGTTTTAATTGATATTTTTTATAAGCATCAAATAAGTCATATTCAACAATATCAATAATTTGGTCTAAAACGGGACCAGTTAATTTACTTAGGTCTAATTGGTCATTCTTAAAGAATGAGCTATCAATTTTCTTTTTAATCTTATAATCCATTTCAAAATTGTGATTTATAAGAAATTTAACAATAACATCTGCATCAAACACGGGAATGCTTATTTTATTAAATAAAGAAGCTACTGTATCTTTACCTGAATATCTATTTCCTGTTAATCCTACCTTGAACATAATTTACACTTTAGAATACAAATATATAGATAATAAACTAAAAAAACAAATAATTATGAAACTAAGAAAATTTAATGAGTTTTTTGATTCTGAAGAACTAAGAGACTTACCAGAACATGAGTTAATGAAATTAACTGGTGATACTTCCTACTCATTCGGTAACAAGATAGACTACGATTTCAAAACTGAGAATATTGGTAACTTTATTACTAAAATGTCAGATATTCATTTTCCATTTATGAGAGCCTTCAGTGATGCTAGTGTTAGTGATAGTGGTGAGATTAGTTTCGGTAATTTTAAAATATATACAAAATATGATGAAGATGAAGAATATTATAACTTCATAGCAGAATCAAAAACACATTTATTAATATTAGGTGTTAAAATCAACGATATGAACAATTATGATGTTTATGTTTATGTTGATGATGTTAAAAATAAAGAAGAAATTGAAACTTTTGAAGAACAAGGAGTAACTTATATGGACATAGTTGATATAATAACTGATATTTATTTACCAAAAGCTAAAGAATTAGGATTAGAAAAAATTGTTAGTTATAACTTTGACGACTTTATATCAAAAAACAACTAAATGTACACAAAAGAAGAATTAGGATTTATCTTATATAATAACCGTTCCGTAAATGGAACGGTTAATAACTTTATACCTAATACTATAAATCCATTCAAACTAATCAAGATTGAAAAAGAGTTTGAAAGGTGTAAATCCATTCTTAATAATGACAATAGAATGGTTGAAATTAATGTTGATGAATTAGAAGTAGAATCTGATGACATCATTGTAACTAAACAAGATTTAGAAAGTCTTACTGAGTTAATTACAAATAATATCGGAATATTTAATGAAGAAGAATATGAATACCTAATCAACCGTGGTATAGGTGAATCAACAATACTTGAATGGGAATTACTTGGTTTATCAAATATTAAAAATAGAAGAGACTTAGAAATAATTGGAGCTACTTGTCATCCAATATTAAGAAGGATATTAATAGATGGTATAGAAAATGGTGGTATAATTATACCTTTATTTGAAGGTGGTAAATTAGTAAACTGTGCTATAAGAAAAATCAACTCATCTAAATCATTAAAATATTCATTGGCTTGTCCTGATGTTCCAGTTTGGGGATTAGACAAGTTTAATAAAGGAGATGAAGTTTGGATTACAGAAGGTTTGTTTGATATGATAGCTTTGTATAAACTTGGCAAAAACGCAGTTAGTTGTTCATCGGCTATGTGGAGTGGACTACAATTATATCAATTGTTGGAAAAGAAACCAAGTAAGATAAAAATATTCTCTGATAATGATGAAGTTGGACTTAGGACATCAGGTATTTTGAAAAAGTTCTTTGAGAATAATAATATAGATTGTTCAATAGTGATGAGTAAATTTGCTAAAGATCCAGCAGAACATTACTTTCAAAAAGATAAAAACTTATCTGATTTAGTAGAGATAGATTCAGTTGAGGATTTATTAGAAAATAAATTAGATGATTCTTTTAATTTTATTAAACATTTGAAAAATAGAAAATATTAATTAATATATACTAAAAATTAACTCTAATCTTATGAAAACAAAACTTTTCTTTTTTAATGATAGTGATATTGGATATGTTGATCCTGATTTTGCAGATGAAATTTTAGAAATAACAGTAGAGAATTGTACTGAAGAATTAGAGACTATAGAAGAAAATGAAGAATAATCTTAAGAAATATACAGAGTTTATTAATGAGGAATTAACTGCTAAGGAAAAACTTAGTGATGATGAATTATCTATTTCTTTGGCCACTTTTTCTGCCAGTTTTGCGGGTCGTAACGACAACGAAGAAAAATTCCTTATTTTAAGATATAAATTTTGGGATAATATTATTGATATGACTGAGGATCTTCGTCCAAGATCTTTCTCTGATATGTGTAAAGGAAACACTAATCCAGAAGAAGATTATAAGGAACTTCAAAGTCTAATGGATAAAAAAGGATGGGATATTCAAAGTATTAAAAACCTATTCTCTCCCCAAGTAGATGAAATCTGTGGTTATGGTATTGGAGATTTAGTAGAGGGTAAAACAACTGACAAGTTTAGAAGTATTTTAGCTAAATTAAATTCTCAGAGAGTTAACACATCTACTCTTAGTAATATACAAGATCCTTTTAGAAACAACTCTTTAGATGAGCAAAATGGTCACACTGATATTTATTTATATTTCACTTTTAAGCAACTTGGATTAAATCCAGATTTTATTGGTTTAGGTGGCGAAGGATGGTCAACATTTACTGATAAAGAAGAAATTATAATTAGATATAGATATGGTTACCATCATACTAAATACGGTCAAATGATGTTAAAACAAATGAACTATACTCAAGAAGAATTTAGAGAAAAAGCTTTGGAGTCTCTACAAGAGATAATATTTGATGAATGGCATACTAGATTATTTAGTTTTTATAAAGAAACTAAAAAAGATGTAAAGGATATAAGGGAAGTATCTAGATTTATAGATTCATTAAAATTAGAAGAATACTCTATTATTGAAGATGATAGAATGATAATCTATACTAAGGAAATTGCAAATGATATAAATAAAGTTTTTCCTAATTTTACAGATGAGAAAGAAATTTGTTCTGCATTCACAAAGTTTTTAAGTGATTTTAATCTTGATATTGATTTCACTGGAAATGAACTTATAATTAACTCAAAGTTTCAGGAAATCTAAACTATTTAATAGTTTGATTAATTTCTTTTAATAATTTTTCAGAAATATCTTTTACAGATTTATATTTCTCCATAAGTTCATTATTCGTAAAATACAAATTATCCTCAAATTTAATTATATTATTTAATAAATCTTGTATTGAAATACTACAGTTATCTTGTTTGATTAGATTATCTTTATGATGTATCATTTCTAGATTTACAGGATGTGTTATTACTTCAATAGGTAATCCTATCAAATAACCTTGTTTTAATGAAAATTTATGGTCAACATGGTACAATTTAATACCTCTTTTTAAACTATTGGGGTTTATAAATTGTATATTATTTCTATACATAGTCATCGTTCTATTTGTCGCAATTTTCTTATAGCTTATAAAATCTTTAATATAGTCATCATTTATTTGAGTTCCGTTATATATTCTTGTTTCCTTAGTTTTATTTGGATTATTGTAATTTTCTGATCCGTATTTTTCATTAAGTGTTTTTTTTCTTCTCTCTTTATAGAAATCTGTTTGGGTTACATACTCAACCCCATGTTTTTTTAGACATGATTCAACTTTTTTATTATTTGTATAAATAACATATGACTCTAAGTCACCATATTTTTCTAATATTGTAATATTTCTCTTATCTATATGTTCGTTATTACTATTTCCTTTTTTCCAAGATTTTAACCAGTTCTCTTTTGATATACTACAAGAGTTTTGACATAATGAGGAACAGTATGGTTGATATCCGTCTCTTAATCTTCTATATTTAACTTCCTTATTACAGTTCAAACAAACTGGAATTTTATTACAGTTAGTAATATAATGAAATACCTTTCTTTTAAATTCTAAAAATTCTAAGGAATTTAAATTACACCAATCTATTATTTGGTTATATAAATCTATGTTATTTTTTGATAACCATTTTTCGGTACACTTTTTACCTGATATATTATCAGTAGTAAAATAATTAAATAAATCATCTCTCATATTATATATATTAAAAATTATGCTCTATCATATGTTAAATACCAAACATTTATCTTTTATTTTATATAACTTAAAAGATAAATTAATAATTATGATAATAAATTTAAAAAGTGAGACAGAACTTTCCGGATTCTATATAGTATATGAGGGCTCAACAAATTTAGAAAAACCAGGATGGAGAGGGTTATCTCACTTGGGAGAGCATTTAGTTTGCAAATCATTTGATCATTTACAAGAAGACTTTGATAAAGACGGTATTGACTGGAATGCCTACACATCATCAAATGAAATTGTTTTTTACATGACAGGATTAGATGAAAAAGTAAATAAATGGAAAGGTGAGTTTGTGAAATTACTTGGTCAATTTAATATTACTAAAGAACAATTTGAAAATGAAAGAAAAATCGTACTAGAAGAGTACATGGATTCCTTTAATGATCAAACACAATCTCATATGTTAAATCTATCTAGAAAATTATTTAACGATTATGATCCAATTGGATTAAAAGAAGATTTAGAGAATCTTAAATTTATGGACTTTATTAATTTCTGGGAATTGCAATATGCTAAACCAACTAAAATTATCAATGTTTCTAAAAACAAAAAGTATAAAAATAATACTATTGAATTTGCTGAAAGAAATATTGTTAAATCAACTCAATTTGGTAACTATGATACAACTCTTGAATTAAACAATGAATTCAAAGATAAAACATCTATCGCTATTCTTTCTCCAATTATTGAAGAAGATTTCGCTTATG
>Ga0209084_1003451_pt1 | contig 11639 bp, 9 predicted proteins | sample C_130820_MF_Meta_FD_187309 | JGI IMG/M metagenome (GOLD analysis project Ga0209084, IMG submission 187309) | Freshwater microbial communities from Lake Croche, Canada to study carbon cycling - C_130820_MF_MetaG (SPAdes) (version 2) | ecosystem: Environmental > Aquatic > Freshwater > Lake | place... | reverse complement strand
AAGAGTAGATAATCCATTAGAATTAACGGAATATGTATTAAATGATCCAGTCCATTGGAATTTAGATAAAATTACAGCAACCTTAACCAATGAAAAAACAATATATGTGAATATTAAGAAAAACATAGCCTTCCATTTGTTGTATTGGACCGCTTGGAGTGAAAAAGGCAAACTTATTTTTAGAGATGACATCTATAATCTGGATGCCGATTTGTACCATAAATTAAATACTAACTAGAATAAGCTACATGATCTCTGGAAGGATGATAAATATACAAACAGCTTTTATCTCTAATTGTATTGATTATTTCTACTGACAATTGAACTGGAATTGCAGGACAACCTAAACTTCTACCCAACCTTTTATTATTTCTAACAAAGGATTCTGACACATAATCAGCACCGTGAATAACCACTGCACGCTCACGAGCATGATCATTAATTCCTTTTTCAAGACCGTCTAATTTTAGAGAAATACCATGTTTCCCTTTATAAATTTCGCCTGTAGCAAAGAATCCTAAACAGCTTTTGAAAGAAGAAGTATTATTAGAAAAGCTAGTGGCAAATTCAGCTCCAGTATTTCGTCCGTGAGCAACAAGAGAATTAAAAAGAATCGTATTTGTAGATAAATCAATCACCCAAAGTCGCTTAACGTTGGCAGATAAACTAAAATCTACAATCGTTAAAATATCTTTCTGGATGAGTCCTTTAGCTTTTAACAGATAAAAACCTCTCATCGCATTCGAGAAACTTTTTAAATTCGGAAGGGCAAAATGATTGGATTTTAATTGGCTGTAGACCAAATCAATTTTTTCTTCAAAATTAGTTTTAATAGTAGGGACGGCTGCTTTGGAATAATCGGAACGGGTTTCAATTGAATTAAAGGACATCAAAAAAAACAGTACTGCGGGCAAAATTTTATAAATCATTGAAAATCTTAAAGTTATAACCTTAATTCTGAGAATCAAATATAAGAAATAAGAATAGCGAATGCAAATAAACTTAATAAAAAAATCGTTTAAATCCGAAATTAATCGACAAAACACCTATTTCATAAATTTTAGTAGTCAATGTCTTATTTCTTAAATTAGAAGCAGATTAAGTCAAATATCACTAAATAAATTAAAGGGTCCACTTCATACTATTTTAGAAATATCTTATATTTGCATAAAATAATAATTCTAATGAATAAGAAAGTAATTTTAATGATACTTGACGGTTGGGGAAAATCTCCAGACCCTAAAGTTTCTGCCATAGATAATGCTAATATCCCCTTTATAAATTCCCTTTATACAAAATACCCTAGTGCTCAGTTGAGAACAGATGGTTTAAATGTGGGTTTACCCGAAGGCCAAATGGGAAATTCGGAAGTAGGCCATATGAATTTAGGTGCAGGAAGAATCGTCTACCAGGATTTAGCTAAAATAAACCTTGCCGTTGCAAATAAGACATTAAATGAAGAGCCTGTTTTAGTAGCTGCTTTTCAATATGCCAAAGATAAGAATGTAGCTGTACATTTCTTAGGATTGGTCTCTGACGGTGGCGTGCATTCGCATACTTCCCATTTGAGAGGATTAATTGATGCTACTCAAGATTTTGGATTGCAAAAAGTATACCTGCACGCCTTCACTGATGGTCGTGATGTAGATCCAAAATCAGGAAAGAAATACATCCAGGATTTAGAAAACTATATTAGAAACACTTCTGTCAAATTAGCTTCTGTTATTGGTCGTTATTATTCTATGGACCGCGACAAACGTTGGGAAAGAGTGAAGCTGGCCTATGACTTATTAGTTAACGGAACCGGTACTTATTCTAAAAACGCTACAGAAAGTATTGAAGAAAGTTATAAAAACAACATTACCGATGAGTTTATTGATCCCATCATAATGGTTGGAAATGACGACAAGCCTTTGGCTACTATAAAAGAAAATGATGTTGTAATTTTCTTTAATTTCAGAACGGATAGAGGTCGGGAATTGACAGAAGTACTTTCTCAAAAAGATTTCCATGAACAAAACATGCATAAACTCAATTTATACTATGTTACGCTGACCAATTATGACGAAACCTACGAAAATGTAAAAGTCGTTTACAACAAAGACAACATTACAGAAACCTTAGGGGAGGTTTTAGAAAAAGCAAATAAAAAACAAATCAGAATTGCCGAAACAGAGAAGTATCCTCATGTGACATTCTTCTTTTCTGGAGGTCGTGAGGAACCATTTGTTGGCGAAAGCCGCATTTTAAAAAACTCTCCAAAAGTAGCAACCTACGATTTGCAGCCTGAAATGAGTGCTTTTGAACTTACAGCAGCTTTGGTTCCCGAATTAGAAAAAAGAGAAGTTGATTTTGTATGTTTGAATTTTGCCAATGGCGACATGGTTGGACATACCGGAGTTATGTCAGCGGCAATCAAAGCTTGTGAAGCGGTTGACCAATGTGTAGAAAAAGTAGTAACAGCTGCTTTAGCTAATAATTACACCACAATAATAATAGCTGATCACGGAAATTGCGAAACTATGATTAATCCAGATGGTAGTCCAAATACGGCACACACTACAAATCCAGTTCCGATTATTTTAGTTGACAAAGAACTAAAAACCATACACGACGGTGTTTTAAGTGATATAGCGCCAACGGTTTTAGAATTGATGGGAATTGAAAAACCAGCAGCGATGACTAGACATTCTTTACTTTAAAATATAAAAGCTCCTATTGGAGCTTTTTTTATACACCTATTCCGTTTATCATCTCATAATAGGTTTTCTCTATTCCTTCCTGATGATTGGGATGGGCAATCCTTACCATTTCAGCAGCACGCTGTCTCAAAGTTTTACCGTACAAATCGGCAATTCCGTTTTCAGTTATAATATACTGAACATGGGAACGAGTAGAAACTACTCCAGCACCTTGTTTTAGAAATGGTACGATTCGGCTTTCTCCTTTTTTTGTAATCGATGGCAAAGCTATAATTGCTTTCCCTCCTTCGCTTAATGAAGCCCCTCTTATAAAATCCATCTGACCCCCTACCCCCGAATACATTTGTGCCCCAATAGAATCCGCACAAACCTGGCCCGTCACATCGACCTCAATTGCTGAATTAATCGCCACCATTTTAGGGTTTTTTCTTATTTTAGAAGTGTCATTAACATAAGATGATTCCCGCATTTCTACAAAAGGGTTATCATTTACAAAATCATACAACCGCTGAGAGCCAATTAAAAAAGTAGCCAAAGCTCTTCCTCTACAAATTCCCTTATAATTGCAGTTGATAATGTCTTTTTCGATTAAATCGATAACGCCGTCAGAGAACATTTCAGTATGCAATCCTAGGTTCTTGTGATTGGTCAATTTGGCCAAAGCCGCATTCGGGATCGATCCTATTCCCATTTGTAAAGTACTTCCATCGTCAATCAAGCTTGCTACAAAACTTCCTATTTTGTCTTCTAAAGGAGAAATCGCAGCCATCTCCTGGCTAAAAATAGGCCGATCTACCTCTACCAAAAAATCAATTTTTGAAACATGAAGCAAACTATCTCCAAAAGTTCTAGGCATTTGAGGATTTACCTGAGCTATAACTGTTTTAGCATTTTCAATAGCGGCTAAAGTTGCTTCAACAGAAACGCCAAGTGAACAATATCCGTGACTATCCGGAATAGAAACATGGATAAAAACGACATTAATTGGCAATACATTTTTGCGAAATAATAAAGGCAATTCACTTAAAAAAACAGGTGTGTAAGAACCATTTCCCGCTGCCAAAGTATGTCTTACATTTTTACCTATAAAGAAAGAATTCACATGAAAACTTTCTGATAATTCCGGATTAGAATAAGGAGCATCTCCTTCGGTATGCATATGACAAACTTCTACGTTTCGAAGTTCAGAGGCTCTCTCGGCTAAGGCTTTTGTCAAAATAGTGGGCGTTGCAGCAGCTGCCTGAACATATATCCTATCATTAGAATTTACAACTTTTATCGCTTCCTCCGCGCTAACATTCTTACTCATAATTACTACTTTTTAACAAAGTTAGGAGGTTTTAAAGAATTAAAACATGACAATTCTCATTAGTTGAAAAGTTCTATAATTCTAAATAAAATCAGCTGTTGAATCCTACATTTAAAGAAACTATTAGTTAGAAGTTAAATAATAGCTTTTCCATTATAAATAAAAGTTAAAATTTCATTTCTAATAGTATTACTTTTATATTTGTACAAAATAATAATTATGGACTCTATTTTATCCAGTCTAAAAATACAAGTAAGTGAAAAGGTTTATTTAAAAGACCCGGAGACTTCTACTTTAGGAAAAAAAATTATCCAGCAGAGTATTTTGTTAATCCATGAAATTGGTTTTGATGATTTCACTTTCAAAAAACTAGGCGAAAGCATCAGCTCAAACGAAAGTTCTATTTATCGCTATTTTGAAAACAAACACAAATTACTAGTTTACCTCTCTTCCTGGTATTGGGGTTGGATCGAATATAAATTGGTTTTTGCTACAAACAACATAAGCGACTCTTCCGAAAAACTAAGAAGAGCTATTACAATCGTAACTGAAAAAGTTCAGGATGATGAAGCAACCGATCACATTAATGAATCCATTTTAAACAAAATTATAATTTTAGAATTCACGAAATCAATCCATCGAAAAAAGGGAGAGGATGAAAACAAAGAGGAGTTTTTTCTACTTTATAAAAGAGTTATTGATAGAATTATAGCTATCATAAAAGAGGTAAATCCTAATTATCCTTTTGCAAAAAGCCTTGCTTCAACTATAGTTGAAGGCGCATTACATCAACATTTTTTAATAAACCATATGAAAAGCATTACTGATTTTGACGAAAATATAAGCCCTACTGATTTCTATATCAACCTAGTCACTACCGTATTAAAAAAATAAAAAATGACGCCATTAAAAAGATTATATAATATGCTTATCCTTGATAAAAAAGATGTTTATCAAGTTTTCTTTTATGCTGTATTTGCTGGTTTAGTGAGTTTATCGCTCCCTTTAGGAATTCAAGCTATAATCAATTTCATCCAATCTGGAAGAGTAAGTGCCTCTTGGATTGTATTGATCATTTTAGTAGTTGTAGGAGTCGCCTTAGTTGGGATTCTGTCCTTCATGCAATTACGAATTACCGAAAATTTACAGCAGAAAATATTTATTCGCTCTTCCTTTGACTTTGCCGCTCGAATTCCAAAATTAAAATTTGAAGATTTATACAACCGTTATCCTCCAGAATTGGCCAATCGTTTTTTTGATACTATTAGCATTCAAAAAGGAACTGCTAAATTATTAGTAGATTTTTCTGCTGCTTTATTGCAAATATTTTTCGGACTAATTTTACTGTCTTTATACCATTCTTTTTTTATACTCTTTGGTATCATGCTTTTATTTCTTTTGTATTTCATTTTCAAATTCTCCTACACTCCAGGTTTGGATACAAGTTTAAAAGAATCAACACTCAAATACAAAGTGGCAGGATGGTTACAGGAAATAGCAAGAAATAATTTCAGTTTTAGAAAACAACTGAATTTTGATTTTGCAATGCAAAAAAATGATGAGCTGGTTGGCGATTATTTGAAATATAGGGAAAGTCATTTTAAAATTATCCAAAGACAATTTACGCAATTAATAATTTTCAAAGTCATAATAACAGCCTGTTTATTATCCGTTGGCGGTTATTTGGTTTTAAACCAACAAATGAATATTGGTCAATTTGTAGCTGCAGAAATAATTATTTTATTGGTAATTAATTCTGTTGAAAAATTTATCGTTGGCGTAGAAACTTTATACGATCTATTAACTTCAATAGAAAAAATAGGCCAAATAACCGATTTGACTTTAGAAGAAGACACAGACGAAGAAGTCGTTAGTTGCTTTACTGATATTACATTGGAACTGGAAGACCTAAAATTCAAGTTTCCTGATTCTAATAAAGATGTTATACATTCTATTTCTCTTAAAATACAACAAGGAGAGAAAATATTTATTGATGGTGAAAACAGTTCTGGTAAAACCACTTTGATCCGGATATTGTCTGGGCTTTTACAACCCACTTCCGGTTCCTTTTTCATCAATGATGACACCTTCAAGAAAATTAATTTAAAACAATATCGTTCCCAAATTGGAACTATAATTCATGGTGAAAAAACATTTGAAGGCACTATCTTGGAGAACATTACCTTTAACGATCCTAATTTGAGTTCCGGAGATTTGAAATGGGCTTTAGACGCCGTTCAATTAACTCCTTTTATCAAAACCCTTTCTAAGGGCTTAGATTCTAAAATTTATCCTGCAGGTCGACAGATGTCAGCCTCCAATGTCCGAAAAATATTATTAGCAAGAAGCATAGTTCACAAACCCCGAATTCTATTTTTTGAAGATCCTTCAGATTCCATGGACGAAAAAGTGGCAACCGAAATTATAGATTTCATTATGTCAGATGAAAACAAATGGACTGTAATCGTTTCTGCAAAAAATCCTTATTGGAAAAAAAAGTGTAACAGACATATTACTATGAAAGAAGGTGCTATTCTTAGTGATACCCTAAATTAATTTATCATGTTAAACATTTCTAATGGCAATAGGCCATCGTTAAAATCGCTTGAAAAATACGCTACCGTTCGAAATTTAATCAACCGGCCGTATTATAGAATCCTAAACAAAATTATCGTAATTTCTTCTATTGTAGGAATTATTGCTGTTTTCTTACCCTGGACACAAAACATCTCCGGAACAGGATCTGTTACGACTTTAAAACCGGATCAACGACCACAAACCGTTCAAACTGCAATTGCAGGCCGAATAGAAAAATGGTACGTTCAAGAAGGGGATTATGTACAAAAAGGAGACACTATACTCTATATTACTGAAATCAAAGACGAATATTTTGACCCCGATTTAGTTAAAAATACGGGTAATCAAGTTAATGCTAAAAAAATGTCACTCGATTCCTACAGTGGAAAAGTGAGCACACTTTCCATTCAGATTCAGGCTATTGAAAACGAAAGAAAGCTAAAACTAGAGCAATCTCAAAACAAAATTTTACAAGCTATCTTAAAAATAAAAAGTGATAGCATGGATTTAGAGGCGGTAAAAACTCAAATTAAAATTGCCAATACACAATTTAACCGATCTACACAATTGAACAAAGAAGGTTTAAAACCCTTGACTGATCTGGAAGAAAAACGACTAAAATTGCAAGAAGTAGAAGCAAAAATAATTACACAAGAAAATAAATTATTGACTAGTAAAAACGAATATATAAATGCTAAAGTAGAAATAAATAGGATTATTGCTGAATATGCAGAGAAATTATCCAAGACAAAAGGAGATCAATTCACCGCTTTAAGCAGTCAGTTTGACACTGAAGCCCAAGTAAATAAGCTAGAAAATCAATATGCAAATTACAGCATTCGTAATGGATTATATTATATCAAAGCACCGCAAGACGGCTATATCAATCGTGCTTTGCAATCCGGTTTAGGGGAAACTATCAAAGAAGGAACCCCAATCGTAAGTATTATGCCTTCAAAATATGATATTGCTGTAGAAACTTTTGTCAACCCAATTGACTTACCCTTAATTCGAAAAGGTGATAAAGTTAGAATTTGGTTTGACGGCTGGCCTACAATCGTTTTTTCAGGCTGGCCTGACATGTCCTATGGCACTTTCGGCGGACGAATCGTCGCTATTGAAAACTTCATTAGCCCGAACGGAAAATACAGAATCTTAGTTTCACCAGATCAAAATGAAGATAAATGGCCAAAACAACTGAGCATTGGAGCAGGTGCGCAAACAATAGCCCTACTTGACAATGTTCCTATTTGGTTTGAGGCTTGGAGAACATTAAATGGTTTTCCACCTAATTATTATAAACCTGCAGTAGCTGCTGCTGAACCAAAAAAATAAGAAACGAAAAGCTTGGATTTTTTTAGCCATCCAATTCCGGCTTTGGGTTAGAATCCGACTTAAATAAAGATCTGGAATTTTCAATGCTATCAAGGTTAAAAGAACAATTAAAAGGTCTATTTATTATGAATATAAAATCAATACTATTCTTTTTACTGCTAACACTTTCTGTTTTTAGCCAAGAGAATCAAATTCAAGAACTCAGTTACAACGAATTTTTGGGTTATGTAAAAAAATACCATCCGATAGTAAAAAACGCTAATCTGGAAATCAGTAAATCGCAGGCTAATTTGATGATGGCACGCGGTGGATTTGATCCCAAAATAGAAGTCGATTTCAGCGAAAAACAATTCAAGGGAACCCAATATTATTCGCTATTGAACAGCAGTTTTAAAATCCCAACTTGGTACGGAATAGAAATAAAAGCAGGATTTGACAATAGTGAAGGAATTTATTTAAACCCTCAAAATACCCTTCCTAACCAAGGATTGACTTCTTTGGGAATTACCGTTCCACTTGGACAAGGCTTATTAATTAATCAACGTATGGCCGATTTGAGGAAAGCAAAAATGCAAATAAAATTGAGTCAAGCTGAACGAAAACTTTTGGCGATAGCTGTTTTGTATGATGCCTCAATCGCCTATTTTAATTGGAAAAAAAGCTTCAATGAAACTAAATTATACAAAGAATTCAGTGAGAATGCACAAATTCGTTTTAAGGGTATCAAAACATTAATCGAACAAGGTGACGAACCAGCAATTGACAGTATCGAATCCGGAATTATTGTAAAGACTAGGTTGTTAAGTTTAGTAGATGCCGAATTAAAACTAACAAAATCAAAATTGGAATTATCTAACTTTCTTTGGCTGGAAAACAACATACCGCTAGAACTTTCTGATTCTCTAATTCCCGAATCCAATTTAGAATTTACCATCCAGGAAACTTTAAGAACTAATGATTTATTAAATCAGGATTTCGCCATCACCAATCATCCGAAAATTAATGCCTTAGAAACCAAGATTGACATTTTGAATGTAGAACGCAAATTAAAAGCAAATATGCTTTTGCCAAAAATTGACGTTGGCTATTCCTATATTTCAGAACCAAGCTATATTGATAATTATCAATTTGAGAATTACAAAATTGGCCTTAACTTCTATTTCCCTTTATTTTTAAGAAAAGAAAGAGGTAATTTAAAATTAGCCCAATTCAAAGTTCAGGAAACTGAATATCTTTTAGATTTGGAGAAAGTACAATTGAGTAATAAAATCAATGCACAGAAAATAGAAATTGAATCTCTGATACAACAAAAAGATTTAATAAAAGCCCTTGTAAAAGATTATTTGACCATGCTTACTTCGGAAGAACGACTATTTTCTTTTGGCGAAAGCTCCATTTTTTTAATAAACACCAGAGAGAATAATTTGGTTAACGCACAGCTTTCAAAGATTGGATTAGAGAACCGATATTATATTTCTAATTCGGAACTTTTTAAAATTATGGCCAATCCTGATTAAATAATTTTAAAATCGTACTTTTGCCAACTGAAAAATACGCTTTATGATTATCCCAAAAACAAGAGAAGAAATTGAATTAATGCGCGAAAGTGCCTTAATCGTATCCAAAACACTAGGAATGATAGCCGGTGAAATAAAACCTGGCGTTACAACATTATACTTAGACAAATTAGCCGAAGCTTTTATAAGAGACCACGGAGCAGTTCCAGGATTTCTTGGTTTATATGGCTTTCCTAATTCTCTTTGCATGAGCCCAAACGCTCAGGTCGTTCACGGAATTCCAAATGACAAACCGTTAGAAAGTGGAGATGTTATTTCGGTTGATTGTGGGGCTTTTAAGAATGGATTTCATGGAGACCATGCTTATTCTTTTGAAATAGGTGAAGTTGCTCCTGAAACTCGACGTTTACTACAAGTAACAAAAGAGTCACTCTATATCGGAATCAGAGAATTCAAAGCTGGGAACAGAGTCGAAGATGTTGGTAATGCCATTCAGAAATATACAGAATCCCACGGCTATGGAGTGGTACGAGAATTGGTTGGACATGGATTAGGAAAAGTAATGCATGAAGATCCTGAAATGCCAAACTATGGAAAACGAGGTCGCGGCAAACTTTTTGTTGAAGGAATGGTAGTTGCCATTGAACCAATGATCAATTTAGGAACCCGAAATATTAAACAACTGAAAGACGGCTGGACCATTCTTACTGCTGATGGTAAACCAAGTGCGCATTTTGAACATGACGTTGCCTTAATTGATGGTAAACCAGAATTGCTCTCTACATTTGCCTATATTTACAAAGCATTAGGAATCGTGAGTAATGAAGAAGATGAGTTTAGAAAAGAACCTTTTGTAATGTAATTATTTTGAAAAAACTCTTTAAATTTATTCTCAATACCATTCCACGACCAATCCTTATTCGACTAAGTTATATTGCTCGTCCTATTTTAGCAATCGCTTTAAAAGGAAATCAATTTACCGATCCGATTGACGGAAAAAGTTTTAGTTCTTTTCTACCCTACGGATATGGTAAACAACGCAACAATGTACTTTCTCCAAGCACGCTTTCCCTAGAAAGACACCGTTTATTATGGCTATATCTAAAAGAAAAAACGAATTTTTTCACAGCTACTGATACTAAAAAAGTACTTCATTTTGCACCAGAACAAGCTTTTTATAAACGGCTTAGAAATCAGAAAAATATAGAATATACAACCACTGATTTATTCTCACCACTAGCTGATGTGAAAGCTGATATTTGTAATCTTCCTTTTGAAGACAACACCTATGACCTCATTTTATGCAATCATGTTTTAGAACATATTCCAGATGACACTAAGGCGATGCAGGAATTATATCGTGTTTTAAAACCAGGAGGCATGGGGGTTTTTCAAATTCCACAAGACTTGAAACGGGCGATAACTTTTTCTGACGATACGATTACAAACCAAAAAGAACGTGCTAAAATCTTTGGACAATACGATCACGTTCGCATTTATGGTCGTGATTATTTTGACAAATTACGAAGTATTGGCTTCACTGTTGTTGAAGAAGATTATACCTACGAAATCAGTTCGGCTTTAGTTGAAAAATATTGCTTGGCGAAAGGCGAAATTATTCCTGTTGTTTATAAAAATAAGGCTTAATTTTTGATATAAATATTTGTTATATTTACAATTCAGAAAATATAACTTTATGCAGTTTCGTTTTAAGACAATTCTAATCGCCCTTTTATTTTCGATTTCTTCCTTTGCACAAGCAGAAAAAGAAGTTGTTCCTCCTTATAACATCAAAACCGTAACTTTTGTTCAAAACAATCAAAATATAGTTCCTATATTCAAATTGGACGATACTTTTGAATTACAGTTTGATGATTTATTTGGAAATGAAGCCAATTACTATTACCAATTTGTTCACTGTGATTATGATTGGAAACCCTCCCAACTTTCCAGAAATGAGTACTTGAAAGGATTTGACGAAATTAGAATTCAAAACTACACCAACTCTTTTAATACTTTACAGCTATATTCCCATTACAGAATTGCATTTCCAAACTCAAATACGCAATTATTAGTAAGTGGAAATTACATGATCAAAATTTTAAATGAAGACAGAACAGTTGTATTCTCACGAAAATTCATTGTTTATGAAGATTTGGTTTCTATTCCAATGCAAGTCAAGAGAGCCAGAGAAGTTCA
>Ga0209084_1003446_pt1 | contig 11649 bp, 8 predicted proteins | sample C_130820_MF_Meta_FD_187309 | JGI IMG/M metagenome (GOLD analysis project Ga0209084, IMG submission 187309) | Freshwater microbial communities from Lake Croche, Canada to study carbon cycling - C_130820_MF_MetaG (SPAdes) (version 2) | ecosystem: Environmental > Aquatic > Freshwater > Lake | place... | reverse complement strand
TTATTTTCGTATTGCTTAATAGTTCTGGCATAAATACTATCAGCTAAGGCTCCTTTTTCCCAATCGTTTGGATCAATACTCTCTCCTACAGTATAATAATTTTGTTGCTTGCTTAAGGATATTGGTTTTAATTCATCTTCTGTTGAAGGCTCCGCATCAGCATTATAGGGTGCTCTAAAAAGTACGGTGCTCCTTCCCGTTACGGCTTCAATCAATAATCGAGTAGCTTCCATTTCTGTAGCTGCACGTTCTAAACTAACCGCTGCTATATTTGGATGCGTAAATGTATGATTCCCAATCTCATGCCCATCCAAAAATATTTGTTGCAACAAGGGTATATTATTCTCAGCCTGCAATCCCACAACAAAAAAGGTGGCCGGTACTTTCTCTCTTTTTAAAATATCTAAAATTTGTGGAGTATAAGTTGGATCCGGGCCATCATCAAAAGTTAGTATAACTTGACGGTGAACATTACCATATTTTTTAATAACATATTTAGTAGGCAATTGAATATAATGCTGTTCTAAAATAATATGCTGCTTCTTATCAATATCTAACCTGATTTTACCCACCTGTGGATCTGTGACTACATTTAAAATTTCACCATCACCAATATAATCGGGTGAGGAAAATTCAAAATTAACGTTTTCTAAAGTCTTGAAATCAAAGGGGTTTTCGGCCAAACTAGCATTGGTCAAACTGCGGTTGTAAAAACGCCACAAGCGGTCATCCTCACTTCCCAATCGCCACAATGCAGTTCCGGCAGTACCATATTCATCAGCAAAGCGAATCGTATTAAAGTTACTGGCAGCATCCGTAAAATTAACAATGTGCTTTTTGCCATTTCCATCGGTATAACGATAATAGTTATTATAACTGTGACTACCAAAATAAATAGTCGAATTGGATAATTTTGCATTCGACAACGCTTCTTGATAAGTAACCGTTACGCCTTCTTTATTTTCTTGCCAGTCATATCCATATCCGGCAAAACAAAGTATAATCTTATTCGTAGGAATTTCCTTTGCCGTTTCATCAAGTACACTTTCTATCCACTTTTGACTACTGATACTCCCTGAATTACTACTACTAAAATGCTCATCATAAGCCATCAAAAAAATATAATCGTTATATTTTACCAGCTCTTTTATATTAAAATCCGAATCCCGAGCCATGATATCCTGGCTAACAATATAGCCCAATCCATGCAATCGTTCGTATAATTCTTTTTGAAAAGAAATAATCGGTTCATCACTGTCCTCCTGAAATTCCTCAAAATCTATATTGATTCCTTGGAGCTTATATTTCTGAAGAGCTTTCACTATATCATCAATTAAACGCGCTTTTTTTTCTGGACTATGCAATATGCGTTTTAATAAAGCTCCGTCAAATTCGCCATTCCGTTTGGATTGATCAATATTGTTGATTAAAGCCACTATTCTGACATTGTTTTTCCGCATTATTTTTAAAGCAGAAGTGTCAATTTGAACCTTTAGTAAGTCGGTTTTGGAATCTATAAAAAACCATTCCGGTATTACCATATTGAGTTTTTTAATGTGCTTTTGCAAAGAAAAATAACTCTGTGGATCCCAATCAACAAAAAAAGCAGCTCTAACTTCAGAGGCCTTTTTTTGTTCTAATGGCCTTTTTTTGAGAAGTTCATTTTTTTCTTTTACTCTCAAAAAAGCATCAAAACCCTTGTATTTTCGCAATTCATTCTTGCTTAGAGTAATCGCATGTATCGGCTTTGCTAAATCTTTCGAACGAATATATTCATTAGTTAGTAGGGGTAACTTAGGCTTTAACCCCCTTTTTATCGTAATTATTAATACCGGAATCGTCAGAATAAGTACAAAAAGTAACACCCGGGTCGACCATTGAAAAACCTTCCATCTTTTTTTAGTTGTAGTCTGGAATATCTGCTTTTTATCGTCCATCTATAGTGTTTAATTTAGGGCTAAAATCTTTTCTTAAAATTTGATTATTTGAATTTTTAACTTCAGAATTTGAAAATACAATAATAATAAAAAACAAACGGAATCAAAAAATTAGTGTTCCAAAAAATTAGCTTCAAACGGAGTCTCACAAAACGAAAAACGCAGCGTGATCTGCATTTACAAACAGTCATTATATACGCACAAAATAGGTATTCAAATTGAAATAGCACTCTTTTGCTTTCGTCCTGCTAAAAATTTCGGAAAAACTTCTTTTTTTTTTATATCAATTTAAAAAAATTCATTTGTGGAGAATATGAAAAATTACTGACCAATTCAGTCAGTTTATTTTAATGATATCCCAAAACTATAAATTTCAATTCGTTTACAAATATAGTTTATAATAAACGAATTAATTAGGATTAAATCATACGCATCAACTTTTAACTATTGTTCTTAAAATACTGACTCGTAAAGCGCTACTCATATCGCAAAGCGGTAATTGGATTCATCCTCGAAGCCTTTAATGCTGGGTAATATCCAAAAAAAACACCCGTTACAAAACAAACCAAAAAGGAAATCAATACCGAACTTTGGGTAATCAAAATTGGCCAGTGCATGAAATAAGAAACCGATTTACTCACACTTATTCCCAGTACAACACCTATCAATCCACCACTAATACTAATCATAATAGCTTCTATCAAAAATTGTAGTAACAAATCCATACTCCTGGCGCCTAAAGACATTCTTAATCCAATTTCACGAGTTCTTTCTGTAACCGAGACATACATGATATTCATAATCCCGATTCCTCCAACGATTAACGAAATACTGGCGATTACGGTTAATAATAAGGTCAAAGTCTGACTAGTGCTTGAAAAAGTTCGAATCAGTTCTGCCTGTGTACGAACAGTAAAATCATCTTCGACTTCTTTTTGTAATTTATGGTTTCTGCGCAAAACTCTTTGAATATCAGAAGCAGCTAGCTCGGTAGCATTTTCTTCCACTGCTGATGCGAAAATGGTTTGATAATAAATGGTAGATAATATTCTTTTTTGAACCGTACTCAAAGGAGTTAACAATACATCATCCTGATCCTGACCAAAGGTGTTCTCTCCTTTCCTATTTAGAATCCCAATTATTTTAAAAGGAATTCTTTTAAATCGAATGCGCTGTCCTAAAACATTTTCCCCATTGGGAAATAAATTTTTAACAAGGGTTTGTCCAATAAGACATACTTTGGAGGCTAATTTTACATCCTGACTGTTAAAAGGAATTCCTTCCGCTAAGGTCCAACCTCGAATACTTAAATAAGAGGGACTTACTCCCTGGACAGTAGTCGACCAATTATAAGGGCCATTGATGATTTGTCCCCTCGAAGACACTGAACCGCTCACGCCATTAATAGTACTTACTTGTTTTTCTAATGCTTTTACATCCGACACTGTTAAAGTCTGCACACTGCTATTATCCATTCTGGCACCTCCCATTAGGTTACTTACGGGTCGAATTATAATCATATTACTGCCCATGGCTGTAATTTGTTTCTGGATACTTTGTTTGGAACCTTGACCTATTGCTATCATAGAAATAACAGAGGCTACTCCTATTATAATGCCAAGCATGGTGAGAAAGGTTCTGATTTTATTGCGAAAAAGTGCTCGCCAAGCAATCCGTATGAGGTTACTGATTTTCATTTTGTTTCCGTTTTCAGCTCTGAAGTTTCAAATCCATTAGCTAACAGTTCTTTGGCATTTCTAACATTGGTGTTTATAGTATCCGAAATTATTCTTCCGTCTCTTAAAGTAATCGTTCTTTTGCTAAACGAAGCAATATCCATTTCGTGCGTAACAAAAACTATAGTTTTTCCCTGAACGGTATTCAATTCCTGTAACAACATCATTATTCCATAGGATGTTTTGCTGTCTAAATTACCTGTTGCCTCATCTGCTAAAATCAATAGGGGATCATTTATTAAGGCACGAGCAATAGCAACTCGCTGTTGCTGGCCTCCTGATAATTGACTTGGAAGATAATTCATTCGGTCACTTAAATGAACGGCATCCAAAGCGGCTTTTGCTTTTTCAGTGCGCTCTTTAGCCGAAACATCCGGATTATACAACAGTGGAAGTTCTACATTTTCCAATGCAGAGGTTCGAGCTAATAAATTGTAAGACTGAAATATAAAACCCAATTTCCGATTGCGAATTTGAGCTAGCTCATTCTTTGACAACTGATTAACATTAACGCCCTCCAAAAAATAGTCACCAGAACTAGCCTGATCCAGACATCCTAAAATATTCAACAAACTCGTTTTCCCAGAACCACTACTTCCCATAATGGTTATAAATTCTCCGGAATTAATCGTTAAACTGATATCATTAAGTGCTTTAAAAGTTTCTCCACCCATACTGAACTCGCGAACGAGATGCTGAATCCTAACAACAGTAGCTTCCATAATAATGGATTATTAATTTAATTTCTTCCGCTCGGTCTTCTTTGCATTTTTGGCATAAAAGGACTCGCACTTTCACTTGTTTTATCCTTACTTTTAGCAGAGGATATAGCCGAAATAACTACCGCCTCCTCGGACTTAAGTCCTGCAATAACACTAACATTCGAATCGTCATTTATTCCGATTAAAATCCTTTTTTCAATTAAACTATCGCCTCTTTTTAACCAAACAGAAGCCATCCTATAAGAAGCTCGAATTTCTTTTAATACCGAATTATTGCCTAATTCAGTTCTATATTTTTCCCGTTCTTTTTTGCTAATAATAGGATTCTCAGATTGTTCTTTCGAGATTTTAAACTGACTAAGCACCAATGAATCGGGTTTAAAATTAAGTGCTTTAGAGGGTACCAATAAAATATGGGAATACTGTTCCGTGTAGATATAAATATTTGCCGTCATTCCCGGTTTTAATTTCATACTGCTGTTATCTATATTGATTAGCGTTTTATAGGTAACAACATTTGCATTAATAGAAGGATGTAATAAAATTTTATCTACACTACCTCCAAATTGGATGTCGGGAAAAGCATCGACTGTAAAACTTACACTTTGACCAGATTGGACACCCCCAATATCAGCTTCATCAACAGCGGCTCGTACTTGCATTTTACTAAGATCTTTAGCAATAACAAATAAAGTTGGAGCATTAAAACTCGATGCAATTGTTTGTCCCTCACTCACATTTCTATTAAGTACAATTCCATTTATAGGAGAATAAATGAGGGTATAAGATAGGTTCTTAATGCTGATTTTTAACTGAGCTTGAGTATTTGATACCGACGCTTTTGCAGCTGTATATTGATTGGTTGCAACTTGAAAATCTGCTTTGCTAATCGCTCCCAATAAAAACAATTGGTTTTGTCTCTCATAATTGGTTTTCTGAAAATTAAAATTACTTTCAGCAGTGGCTAAATTAGCTTTAGCAACCTCAGTTTGTGCCTTTATAATAGATGGGTCAATACTAGCAATCAATTGCCCCGCTTTAACAATACTATTAAAATCAACATAAATAGATCGTACTACTCCCGAAACCTGCGCCCCAACAGACACAGTATCTACAGGCTGAATAGTGCCACTGGCAGTGATACTTTTTGCTATAAATCCATAGTGAACCTTAGCACTTTCAAACCGAACAATAGTTTTTTTTTGGGGACCAAAGAAAAAATAAAGACTAAAAACTCCCATTACAATCAATATCGAAAACAAAATTATTTTTTTATTTTTCATCGCATTAATATTTAAAAAACAAAGGCTACCCAAAAAAACCATATCGAAAAAAGATCCTCACCCGCAAAGTTTATCAAAATAAAACCCTACTCTTAAAAATTATATCGAAAAAAACCATATCGAAAAAAGATCCTCACCCATAAAGTTTATAAAAACAAAACCCTACTCTTAAAAATTATATCTAAAAAAACCATATCGAAAAAAGATCCTCACCCATAAAGTTTATCAAAACAAAACCCTACTCTTAAAAATTATATCTAAAAAAACCATATCGAATAAAGATCCTCACCCCTAAAGTTTATCAAAACAGAACCCTACTCTTAAAAATTATATCGAAAAAAACCATATCGAAAAAAGAACCTCACCAGCAAAGTTTATCAAAACAAAACCCTACTCTTAAAAATTATATCGAAAAAACCATATCGAAAAAAGATCCTCACCAGCAAAGTTTATCAAAACAAAACCCTACTCTTAAAAATTAAATCTAAAAAATCCCCACTAATAAAAATTATAATCGAAAACAATATTCTTATTTTTCAACGCGATTATAATTTAAAAACAAGAACCTAACCATAAAGTTCATGTCGATACAAATCCCCATCTATAAAAAATATAATCGAAAACAATATTCATTTTATTTTTCAACACACTAATAATTTAAAAAAAAATAGCAAATCCATAAAAACCATATCGAAAAAAGATCCTCACCCCTAAAGTTTATAAAAACAAAACCCTACTAATAAAAATTAAATCTAAAAAATCCCTATTAATAAAGTTCATATAAAAAACTATATTCTTTTACATTTTTCAACACACTAATAATTTAGAAACAAAGGCTTACCCATAAAAAATTCATAAATTTTTTCCTCGAGTAAAGCAGAATATTTAGATTGAGTAAAGGTTTGAAAAGCTTGAATATACTGATTACGCTCGACAATTAAATCAAAAGAATTCAAAGAACCCAATCTAAATTGCTCATTTACAATTCTATTGGTTTCCGTTGCAGCTTTCAACTGTTCTGCTGCTGCTTTATAGGATTCCAAGGCATTTATGCTATTCAAAAAGGCTTGCTCTACTTGTTGCGATAAAAGAAGCCTACTATTTTTAGAATCCAAACTGGCCTGCCTATATCCTATTAGTGCTTTTTCCAAATTGGTCTGGTTAACTCGGTTTGAAAATATTGGAATTAATAAACGGATACCTACCATTTGTTCAAAATTTTGATCTATCTGATTAAAGAAAGAATCAGTAGTGAGGGTTGGGTGCCCATAATAAGAATGATATCCTGTACTTAAATTACCGCTGACACTTAGTACCGGTTGAAATCCGGCACGAGCTTTTGAAATATCTAAAGTGGCGATTTCAATGCCCAATTGCCCAATTTTTATATCTGGAAAACGAGCTAGAGCATGTTCCAATACACTCGGAAATGTTGGAATTACTTCATTAATAACTATAGATTGCGGTACTCGTATATCAAAAAGAGAATCACTAGCTATTTGCAATAACTGTTTCAAATTCAAAGTGTTTTGACGAATTGAATTTTGATTTTCTACCAATAAATACTTATCACTAGCTAATTGTGCCTCCAACTCTAATAAATTTTTTTTCGGAATACTACCTAATTCATATAAATAACGTCCCTGTTTAACCTTGGATTCTGATGCTTGGACCAAATCAGTAATATAGGTATTTATTTCTTTTACTAATAAAATGGCCAAATAATAGTGTACAATTAAAATAGAATTAGAATTTACCAATTCTTGTATTGAATAAGCATTCGACTCATGAATTAAATCCTTTTGGTGAATACTATTTTTAATATAATTGGCATTCCATACTGTCAATGATGTGTTTAATAAGTAACTACCACTACTACTACTACTACTACTACTACTACTACTACTAAATTGATTGACAATAGTTCCATTGGAACTACTTATATTTTTTGCATTAAAAAAATTATTATCTAAAGAAGCTGACAAACTGGGCAACTGATATCCCTTAGCTAACTTCAAATCCTGAAAAGAAGTTTCTTCCTTTAGTTTTAATGAATTTAAAGCATAATTATGGTCAAGAGCATATTTAAGGCAATCTTCCATACTCCACTTTTTTATAATAATTGGATTTTGAGCATTTACAAATGGAAAAACAAATAGGGCTAAAAGGAAAACGAAATAGAATGGCAAACCTTTCATAATTGAAATTATTTATATTCTAAAATTGAATTGCTAATACTGACGATCGAAAACCTCAAAAGCTTAAAATAAACTTATGATACTGTATATCAATACTATAAATTTATGAATTATATATAATATTAAAGCACAGTTGAAATAAATATAACCTATTTAATGGTATTAAACCTAACTTAAAAACCAACTTAAAGAATATTCTTCCAATAAAAATAATCCCTGTATAAATAAAAACCATAAAAAAATAGTATAAATTTTATAATGTCTAAATTCAAAAATATCGCAACTTAATAGTAGGAACTGATTTAATTACAATTAAAAAGGTATAAAAAAAGAGGCTGTCCGAAAAGTAATATTCAGGGTTATTTTTGTTTATTATCTTGATTATTTTTTTTTAAGTACTAAAAAGTGATAATTATGCAGCCCATTTTCAAGCACCATTCAGTAAATCAACAAGAATATTTCCCCTTGAATTTAAATGATTTAATCCCAAAAATTATTCCGCTAGATTAATTGATTCCGTTGTTGAAAGATTAGAAATTCCTGATATTATCTTACAATACAAAGGCGGTGGAACATCGAGCTACCACCCTAAAATGCTGCTTAAAATACTGTTTTACGGGTATTTAAACAACACCTATTCTTGCAGAAAAATAGCTAAAGCAGTTTAAGAAAATATTTATTTTATGTGGCTTTCAGGCGGTTTACAGCCCGATTTCAGAACTTTAAATGACTTTAGAGGACAAAAATTAAAAGCAAGTATCGAAAAAATTTTTAGTCAACTCGTTGAAATGATGGTTGATTTAGAACTCATTAGCCTTGAAAAACAATTTATTGATGGCATTAAAATAGAAGCCAATGCACACAAATATAGCTTTGTTTGGAAAAAGGCGGTCGAAAAAAATAAGGTAAGACTTCATGCTAGGATAGATGCCGTTTTAACAGAAATTGGTCAAGCCATCGAATTGGACATTATCCATACTGACAATTAAAACAATACTCCAATAGATAGTCCGAAATTAGAAGAAAAAATACAAACGATAAATAAAAATACAAAGGCAGCATTTTTAAGCAAACAGCAAAAAAAAGCTATTCAAAAACTAGAAAAAGAACAACTACCAAAACTTAAAGAATACGAACAACACCTTGAAATTTTAGGAGATAGAAACAGTTATTCCAAGACTGATACCGATGCTACTTTTATGCGTATGAAAGAGGATCATATGATGAACGGGCAATTAAAACCAGCCTATAACATTCAAATTTCTACAGAAAATCAGATTATTATACATTTTTCTACCCATCAAACACCTACTGATATTACAACATTAGAGCCCCATTTAAAAGGTTTTGAGAATGCTTACAAAAAACAATCCAATCAAGTTATTGCCGATGCTGGTTATGGAAGTGAAGAAAATTATCAACTACTTGAAAACAAAAAAGTTAATTTTTTTATTCCTTATAACAGGTATCGGGTCGAGCAAACTCGAAAGTATAAAAAAAAATTATTTCACGCACAAAACCTATTTTATAATGCTGAATAGGACTTTTTAGTTTGCCCAATGGGACAAAAAATGACCAACATTTACATTAAAAAATCAAAAATAACAACAGGATTTCTTCAACATCATTCTGTTTATCAAACCATTAACTGCGAAGGTTGCCCAATGCGAGGACAGTGTTTTAAAACACAGGAAAACAGAAGAATAGAAATTAATCATAATCTTCAAAAACTCAAAACTAAAGCAAGAGAAAATTTAGAAAGCGAATTAGGAAAGGATATATACAGTAAAAGAGGCATCGAACCAGAACCCGTTTTTGGAAATATTAATCAAAACAAAGGTTTTAAACGATTTACATTTACTTAATTAATCAAAGTAAATATTGAATTTGGATTAATTGCCATTGCTCACATCTTTTCTAAATGGATAGCAAAAGTCCGTTTGCACAATTTTAGAATTACTTTTAGCTTCTGTAACGAATTGAACGTCCTCTTAGGGCAGTTTTTATCGATAAATTTCAAATATTCAATAAACCATTAATAAATCAAATTTAAACAAAATGAGCCCGATAAAATATCGAGCTCATAATTATCAAAATTAATTATAAATTTGTCTAAGCTTTTGGGTACAGTCTATTTTGGTCAGCCTCTACAATTCTTGTGTATATTAAATAGCAATTTAATTTAGAAAAAAAAATAAAAATTACGCAACAATAGCAGAATCAAATTCCATATGATCTATAATTTCATCTTCTAATACTTGTTTAAGTTTAGAGGATTTAAGAGAATTAAACTTCTCCAATTGTTCAGTTTCTCCTTCTTCTCCACTAAAATAGGGAAAAACATCCATAATAGGAGATTCTGAAATAGCTGAAATAGTATAATCGCCTATCGTTCCTTTCATAGCACTGGTTGTATTATTAAAAGCTTCTTTAACATCATTGGCTTGAATTAACAAATACATATTTGATTTGCGTTCTTTACCGCTTTCTTCATCATAAGCCAATAATGAAACTTTCGATCTAAACCAACGATCTGTATTTTCAAAAGGATGGATCTCCGAATAATTAGCCATTTTTATAGTAGTGATTTTAAAATCTTCACTTATATAAGCTGACATCTCTTCCGTAATTCTACTTTCTGCTTCTGTATAAGACAAAGCATCTACCAAATAAGGTTCTGTACAAATTTTTTGCCTTCCTGTTTCATCTGTTTTTTTATATTTAACTTTACATTCATACCATATTGTGCTCATATCTATATTTTTTAAGGGAAACAAAGATATATTTTACAAGAAAAATAAACTCACAATAAAACAAATAGATATGCACAATTTCAATTAATATAAAGTTCTAATATAACATTCAAATTATATAATTGAATACCATTGAGAATGAAATCAATTATTAATTAAATGGGACACTGAAAGAAGGGCTTTTAAATAAATAAAATTAAGATTTTTTTACTCCTCCACAAGTTTTGATCCTAAGATATTTAGGTCTCAATTCAGAGGGGTTAGAAATATTAAATTCTTCCTTTTTAGACTAACCAATATTTATGCTTAATTTTTATCGCTCCACAGGTTTTGGGATTGATCCCAGGTTTTGGATTGATCCGAAATCACAGCTAAAATTAATATAAAACAAAAAAACCCTGTTCGCTAGAACAGGGTTTTTCAAAAGAAAGGCGACGACATACTCTCCCACATAACTGCAGTACCATCTGCGCAGGCGGGCTTAACTACTCTGTTCGGGAAGGGAAGAGGTGAGCCCCGCCGCAATAACCACCTTAAAAGGTTACAATTGCTTTGGACAATTATTATTTATAGTATACTATTTCAAGAACAGTACAATACAAACCAATATCTTAACATACTGAGATAAAGAAAATTAAAAGTATTTAGAAAGTTTCTCCCCCCGATTTGCATCGGGGGAAAAGTGTACATAAGCTTACGGGTTATTAGTACTACTCGACTATGACATTACTGCCTTTACATCTATAGCCTATCAACCTAGTCATCTCCTAGGACCCTTAAAAGAAATCTCATCTTGTGGTGGGTTTCGCGCTTATATGCTTTCAGCGCTTATCCCTTCCAAACGTAGCTACTCTGCGATGCTCCTGGCGGAACAACAGATACACTAGAGGTTTGTCCAATTCGGTCCTCTCGTACTAGAATCAGATCCACTCAAATTTCTTGCGCCCACAGTAGATAGAGACCGAACTGTCTCACGACGTTCTGAACCCAGCTCGCGTGCCACTTTAATGGGCGAACAGC
>Ga0209084_1003445_pt1 | contig 11649 bp, 11 predicted proteins | sample C_130820_MF_Meta_FD_187309 | JGI IMG/M metagenome (GOLD analysis project Ga0209084, IMG submission 187309) | Freshwater microbial communities from Lake Croche, Canada to study carbon cycling - C_130820_MF_MetaG (SPAdes) (version 2) | ecosystem: Environmental > Aquatic > Freshwater > Lake... | reverse complement strand
ATGACCTGCAAGTAGCTCACCCAAGAGATCAGCGCGCCAGGCTTGATCGTTGATGTCCTTAATGAGCGCGTACTCAATCGAAACGCGACGACCGGTGACTTCGGCATAATGCCAAGCGGCATCCAGGACCTCTCGCACTTTGTATCGTGTATTGATTGGGACCAAAGTGTCGCGCAGTTCATCATCAGGTGCATGCAGCGAAACTGCAAGCGTCACCGGAATACCTTCTTCCGCGAGATTGAGGATACGCGGAACAAGTCCAACTGTGGATACGGTGATGCCACGAGCGGACATGCCAAAACCAGCAGGAGCAGGTTCGGTAAGACGACGGATTGCACCAACTACACTCTTGTAATTGGCCATTGGTTCACCCATGCCCATGAAGACCAGGTTGTTCACACGACCTTCGCCGCCCTCAACTTCACCACGGGCAAGTGAACGAGCTCCAGCAAGAACTTGCTCGACAATCTCGGCAGTCGACAGGTTGCGAGTTAGACCAGCCTGACCCGTCGCACAAAATGGGCAGTTCATGCCACAACCTGCTTGTGAAGAAATACACATCGTCACACGCTCGGGATACCGCATAAGAACGCTCTCGACCATGACACCGTCGAACAGCTTCCAGACTTGCTTGACGGTCGTTCCTTCATCACAGGCCAAAGTACGCACAGCTGTCATCAGGTCCGGGAAAAGTTCGTCCTTGACTCGGCCGCGCAATTCTCCAGGCACGTCAGTCCAGGTGGAAGGCTCATCTGAAAGTCGGCTGAACCATTGCCGCGACAATTGGTCGGCCCGAAATGCAGGAAGGCCAATTTCAACGACTTTGGCTTTGCGCTCGTCAACGGTTAAATCGGACCAATGTTGTGGAGGTTTTGGTCGGCGTGGTTCGACCATAATCAATTCACCGGGAGCAGGCATGCCCTTAGCCTACGCGTGGCAGCAGCCTGCCGGAAATTACAGGAACAATGCGAATAGCGCCCAGGCAATGAAAGCGTTAACTATCAGTGAATCTAGGCGATCCATCACGCCGCCATGACCGGGCAACAGTCGTGACATATCCTTGATACCCAGGTCGCGCTTAACCATTGACTCAATCAGGTCGCCAAGCGTTGCGGTGATCACCATCACAAACCCAACCACGGCACCATGCCACCATGCGCCATGGAACATGAAGAGCCAGAGCAATACGCCGGCGACAACTTGGACTAGCAACGCCCCTGCAAAGCCTTCCCAAGACTTCTTCGGCGAGATTTTTGGCGCCATCGAGTGTTTACCGAAGGTCGCACCAGCGGCATAACCGCCTAAGTCTGTTGCCACGGTCAGCGCCACTAATGCGATGACCTTTTGCACACCACGATCAGATGCAACAAGCATGACTGCAAAGCTGGCCAAGAGCGGACCGTAGACCAACACCAGGATCGCCTTCGACACATGCGAGACGTAATTTTCCTGGCCCTGTGGCAATCGCACACTGAGCACAAGTAGAACTGACGAAACAAACGAGGTGAGCAATGCATCGCCACCACGCCAGTAGGCAGACATGACCATGACTGGGGCAGCCAGGTACACGATTAACTGAACAATTTGAGGCATTTCGCCATCGAGAGCACTCAGCAATTCATGAACGGTAAATACCATGACTGCAGCAACAAGCACTGCAAAGAAGAGTGGCGAAATGAGTAAGGCAATAATCAGCGTTGCCACCAACAACAGCCCAACAATCGTGGCTGCCCGCAAATCGCGACCAGCCCGACCATAGTTGGGAGCCTGTTGATCAGTCACTAGACCTCGAGAAGTTCAACTTCTTTATTCTTAAGCAGGTCATCAATGTGAGTGACACTCTTTGATGTCAACTCTTCAAGGGCCTTTTCGGCACGAGCAACATCGTCCTTGCCAACTTCTCCGTCTTTAGCCAGCTTCTCCAGAGCTTCTTTGGCGCTACGGCGAATATTGCGCAATGAGATGCGAGAATCTTCAGCCTTAGTCTTTGCCACCTTGATATATTCCTTGCGACGCTCTTCGGTCAGATGTGGGAATGGCACGTGAATGACGACACCGTCATTGGATGGATTCACGCCGAGGTCAGAGTCGCGGATAGCGCGTTCAACCGCACCAAGGGCAGTCTTATCAAAGGGTGTCACAACCGCAGTGCGCGCTTCTGGAATCGCGATTGATGCAACCTGCTGAATCGGAGTTGGAGTTCCGTAGTACTCAACCAAGATCTTGGAGAACATCGAAGCTGTTGCACGACCCGCGCGAATCGTCATGAAATCTTCACGAGCCACCTCAATGGCCTTGTTCATCTTCTCTTCGGCGTCCAATAGTGTCTCGTTAATCATGACGTCCTCGCATCTGTAGTAGGCGTGCTGACAAGAGTACCGACTTTTTCGCCACGAACAGCACGCGCAATGTTTCCTTGCTCTAACAAGTTGAAAACCACAATCGGCAGATTGTTGTCTCGGCAGAGGCTGATAGCCGTTGCATCAGCAACTTTCAAATTATCAGCCAAAACGGCGTCGTGGCTGAGCAATTCATACTTAACAGCATTTGGATTTGTCCGCGGGTCACTGTCGTAAACACCATCGACACCCTTAGCCATCAAGACAACCTCACAACCGATTTCCAGAGCACGTTGAGCCGCGCAACTGTCTGTGCTGAAGTACGGCGTTCCAAGACCAGCACCGAAGATAACAACACGTCCCTTTTCCAGGTGACGCACAGCACGACCTGGAATGTATGGCTCAGCAACCTGACTCATCGGGATGGCAGTCTGCACACGCGTTGGAATACCTTGTTTTTCCAAGAAGTCTTGCAGCGCCAGACAATTCATCACGGTACCGAGCATGCCCATGTAGTCAGCACGAGCACGATCCATGCCACGCTCTGCAAGTTGTGCTCCGCGGAAGTAGTTTCCGCCACCAATTACGACCGCAACTTCGCGACCCGAGGCGACTACATCTGCGATTTGTGCCGCAATATTTGCCACAACATCAGGGTCTACACCCAGTTTTCCTTCGCCGGCAAAAGCCTCGCCAGAAAGCTTTAGTAAAACTCTCTGCCAACCAGTTGATGCGACGTTTGGCCACAATTCCAAGGAACTATCAATTGCTGTCTGGGTGGGATTCATAATCATTATCTTGCCCTACTCGACTGCTCTGTCGTGCACTGCCCCGAAAAAACTTTGGTCCACACGCCTTGTGAGCATGTGGACCAAAGAATCTGTTTGTGTAGTCAGTAATTACTGACCAATTTCGTAGCGGGTAAACGCTGTGATTACAGTGCCAGCCTCATCAAGAACCTGCTTGACCGTCTTCTTGTTGTCAATGACTGAAGACTGCTCTAGAAGTACGTTCTCCTTGAAGAAACCATTCACGCGACCTTCGACAATTTTAGGAAGAGCAGCCTCTGGCTTACCTTCTTCCTTTGCAGTTTCGGAAGCAATATGGCGCTCGTTCTCCACGACCTCTGCCGGAACTTCCTCACGAGTTAGGTAAGTTGCACGCATCGCAGCAATCTGCATTGCAGCGGCGCGAGCAGCTTCTTCGCTACCGGTGAAAGCGACAGCTACACCAACAGCAGCGGGCAAGTCTGCCGCACGACGATGCATGTAGACAGCTACTTCACCTTCATGCAGAACTACGCGACCAAGTTCCAACTTCTCGCCAATTACACCAGCGCGAAGTTCAATCTCTGCAGCAACAGTGCTGCCATTGCTCAAGGTAAGAGCAAGTACCGCATCGCGCTCAGCGTTAGCAGCAGCGTTGACCAAAGTTGCGATTTCTGAGGCTAGAGCCTGGAAATCCTCGCTCTTGGCCACGAAATCAGTCTCGCAAAGAAGTTCTACAAGAACGCCGCCTTCATTGGCAACAAGTCCTGCAGAAGTTTCGCGCTCTGATCCACGCTTGGCAGCCTTTGCAGCGCCTGAGATTCGTAGAATCTCAACAGCCTTGTCGAAGTCGCCATTAGCCTCTTCGAGGGCCTTCTTACATTCCATCATTCCGGCAGAAGTAGCGTCACGAAGCTTCTTCACATCTGCAGCTGAAATAGACATGAGTGTCAATCCTTTGTTTTGTGTTTTTGAAAAAAGTTTGGGCTCGAGTTGATGTGGACGGCATTCACCGCCCACATCACACGAAATTATTCAGCAGCAGGAGCTACGGTTTCAGCAGCAACTTCATCAGTTGCAACTGGTGCGTTGGCCTCTTCTGCAACTTCAGCAACAGTTTCTACTGCTACTTCTTCAGTTGCTACCTCTTCAGCAGCTACTTCAGCAGCCACTACATCGGCTACAGGAGCCTCAGTTGCTACTTCTGGAGATGCTACTTCTTCAGTTGCTTCAGCAGCCGGTGCGTCAGCAGCGCCAAGAAGTTCCTTCTCCCACTCGGCCAATGGCTCAACTTCAGCCGCGGCTTCAGTTCCACCGGCACGTGCGATAAGACCTTCAGCAATAGCGTCGGTGATAACGCTGGTCAATAGACCAACAGCGCGCAGAGCATCATCGTTTCCTGGAATCGGGAAGTCAACAACATCTGGATCACAGTTGGTGTCAAGGATGCCAACAACAGTGATGCCCAACTTGTGTGCTTCCTGCACAGCAAGATGTTCCTTGTTGGTGTCGACTACCCAGATAGCGGTTGGAAGCTTCTGCATGTCACGAATACCACTCAGAACAAGCGAAAGCTTGTCTTTCTCACGACGCATCATGAGAAGTTCCTTCTTGGTCAGACCTGAACCTGCAACGTTGTCGAAGTCAACTGCTTCGAGTTCCTTCAAACGAGCAACGCGCTTAGCAACAGTCTGGTAGTTGGTGAGCATGCCACCCAACCAACGCTGGTTAACGTATGGCATACCAACACGCGTTGCCTGTGAAGAAATTACTTCCTGCGCCTGCTTCTTGGTACCTACGTACATAACAGTTCCACCGTGCGCCACAACGTCGCGCACGTATTCGTATGCACGATCAATGTAAGCAAGTGACTGCTGTAGATCGATGATGTAGATGCCATTGCGCTCAGTGAAGATAAAGCGCTTCATCTTTGGGTTCCAGCGGCGAGTTTGGTGACCGAAGTGGACACCGTTCTCAAGCAGCTGACGCGTCGAAATGACGGCCATGGTCGTACTCCATTCTTAGGCAGGATTGCTCCGGCCTTATTGCGGTTAAGTGCCCAGTCGGTTGACTGCGCCCTAAGGTTCTTGCCGAAATCCACCTAGCGAACTAGGACCGACGGATTACCGTGCAATTGGTGAACCTGTGATGTCACCTGCGAACAGGTGCAAGATCAAGTTTAGCGGGTGTTTTAGAGTGCCGATGACCACTTTCCCGGCACTCGGCCATGGTCTACATATGATGATCTCCATGTGGGTAAATTGGTCACACTAAACGTGTTGGCCCCGAACACTACTTTCGAGGTACCCAACCGTGATGCAGGAACATGGCCTTTGCCACAGGCTCGACAATTCCCCAACACCTCACGAAAAAGCCCTACAAGTGTGGAATATCGACAGCATGTGCACATGAAAACTCACTCGAGGCTAGTCCTTGGCGCGGCATGTGTGGGAATTGGACTGCTGTCGGCAACGTTGACTCCCCCATCTCAGGCAGCCAGCAAGTGGCAGTGGCCAGTTACGCCACATGAATTGATCCGCCCATTCAATCCACCGCCAAAGCCGTGGTTACCGGGACATCGAGGTATCGACCTTGAGGCGCATTCTGGCCAAGCAGTGCATTCATCTGGCAGTGGCTTCATCATTTATGCCAGTTCACTGGCTGGACGTGGTGTTGTTGTCGTCTTGCATGGCTCCTTGCGCACTACTTACGAACCAGTGACTGCCACAGTTGCTGTCGGCGATTTTGTGTCTGCTGGCGACACGATTGGTCACCTCGCACCTGGACTTAGTCACTGTTCACGATTTGGGCACGTAAGTTGCCTGCACTGGGGGTTGCGACACGGCTTTACCTACCTCAATCCATTGATGCTGGTCGGCGGCTACGTGCGCTTGCTACCAGTACCTTGATGCGAGGTCGATAGAACACACCTCGAGAAGAAGACAGTAGTGCACCAACTGGAAGAACGGGACGGCTTCATCGACCGCTTTGGCTTGAGATTCTTAAATCTGCATGGAATTCATTAGGCGCGAGGATGTGCTTGTTCAAAAACAGCACGCAAGCGGTCCATCGACACGTGCGTGTAGAGCTGTGTTGTGGACAAGCTGGCGTGACCAAGCAGTTCCTGCACTGTGCGAATGTCAGCGCCGCCTTCAAGAAGGTGAGTGGCCGCAGAGTGACGTAGACCATGTGGACTTAGTTCTGGCATGTCTTCAAGGCCAGCAAGAACCGTCTGCAACATCGCGCGAACTACACGTTGATCAATGCGCTTGCCGCGAGCACCCAGGAAGACCGCTGCCCCGCTTGATGTATTCGCTAGCGCTACTCTCCCACTCTCAAGATACTTAACCAAGGCATTTTGAGCTAAAGCGCCATAAGGCACTACACGTTCTTTCCCTCCCTTGCCGAGTACACGAAGTGTTCGGCGGCTCTGGTCCACATCATGTATGTCTAGGCCAACGAGTTCACCAACTCGAATACCGGTTGCATAAAGCATTTCCATCATGGCTCGATCGCGAATGTGCACCGGGTCATCATCATCGGCAATCAGCGCCATTCGGTCCATCACCGTTGTAGCTTGATCCTGCTGCAACACATGTGGCAGGCGCTTGCTGACTTTTGGGATGACTAGCGCAGAAGCTGGGTCAGCATCAATAAGTTCGTTGTTGAAGGCCCAAGCAAAGAACAGTCTGATGGATGTTGCTCGTCGAGCAAGTGTTGCACTGGCAAGTTCGGCGTTGCGACCGGCAGCGAGCCAGCCACGTAGCTCGACAATGCCCACATCGGCTGGCGATGTGCATCCTCGATCGGTGACGAAGTGCACCAGACCTTCAAGGTCCTTACGGTAAGCCTTGGCCGTGTTGGCACTGCGGCCGAGTTCCAGCTCTACATACTGAATGAAGCGTTCAACTGCCGCAATAAACGCAGGGCTGAGTTCATTCATGTCCCTAGCGTGACAACCATCAGAACTATTTGCAAGGAGCGCCACTACAAAAACAGACCCGAGAAAATCTCGGGTCTGTTTCACAAATAACTCGCTACTTGCGCAGTGGGCGTCCCTGTGCATCGGGAACCTTGTTCATCGTGATCAGGATGGCATCGATGAGCCACCAGATACCGCACGTGAACCAGTGGAGCAGGAACTTTGCAATGCCTAGCCCCGTGTATCCAAGATAAAAACGATCCACACCGAACATTCCAAGCAACCAGGTAAAGATGACAGCCGTACTCCAATCCTTGTCGGAAACCTGACCACCTTGATAGGGGTTTGGAGCACCGTAGATAGGTGGTGGGGGTGGCGGGGGTGCATCAAAAGACATAGCAACTCTTTTCAAAAATGGGCAGAGCTACTCTCTGCACATGGATAGGTTACCGAAACAGACTGACACAGAAAGGCTTATTGGCGTGAATTTCGACTGTTTCGCAAACACAACCACAAAACTATTTACTGGCGCCACGTGGCTGACCAATGGCTACTCAAAGACACTTCCACCCCAGAGCGGTCTGGATGATAACTCCCTGCAACTGCAGCAGCGTGAGTGTTCCGAGTACGTCATGAGCCGTCAGCTGTGAATCAGTACCGTGTTGCAACTGCGCAATCAATTGGTCTGTGGTGCACACACGGCGCTTCAATGCTTCAAGAACGGCCAATGCTTCAGAACTCGAGTGGTACACGCTGGACGCAGACTTTGGTCGCACTGTCTCTAGGACGCTCGCAATATCAGCAACTATGTTCATCTCGCCCTGGGCAATGCCGACATGCACGCCAGCGGAGGTTGCTGACGATAATGGACCTGGAACTCCCCAGACCGGCCTTCCGAGTGCATTGGCCCAGTTGGCCGTGGAGAGCGAACCTGAACGTAGGGCGGCTTCAACCACCAAGGTCGATGCAGACAGTGCGGCAATTATTCGGTTACGCACCAGAAACCGTCGCTTATGAGGTTTGCTACCTGGTGGTGCTTCACTGATGATCAGTCCATTTTCAGCAACACGCTCAAGTAGGCCCTGATGTGCACTGGGATAGGCCACATCAACACCACATGCCAGTACGGCAATCGTCCTACCACCGGATGCCAGAACGCCACGATGAGCCGCCGCATCAATTCCATACGCGGCACCTGAAACAACGGTGATTGCGTGGTCAGCCGCCAACGACCCCACTTCACTGGCAATGCGCTCGCCATATGCAGTCGCTGCCCGAGCACCCACAACAGCTAGCGCATGCTCGCTTAACTCCTGAACATCACCATCACCACGACACCACAGACCTAGTGGCGCAGCAAGATCTAGATCATAAAGTTGCGTGGGCCAGGATGAATCACAAGGCGTAACGAAGACCCCGGAACACGCTTCAAGTTTGTTCAGAGCAACAGCAATCTGATTGCTGGCCAAAACTTTTGTGACACGTTCACGGATGGCTCCGCTAAGTTCACCTGCAACGATGAGGTCCACAGCTGTAACTGCGCCAGACTGAGCCACCAATGCGCCAACTCGTTCATCGCCCGGTTCACTTGCAATCGACAACACCGCTCTTGCTTCACGATCATTCATGCGGCTTGCCACGCTCCATTTCCATCGCGATAGGTAAGAGCCGAGGCAACATCTGTAACAGTTGGCTGGTCGTGACCTGTCAGATCGGCAATCGTCCACGCAACTCTCATGACACGGTCAGCTCCACGCAATGACAGTTTCACTGCATCACGGTTCAACAAATCATTTGCAGTTGGCTCTAATGGAAAATGCCTCCGCAAATATGGACCGGGTACATGAGCATTCACCGTCCACGGACATTCACGGTAGCGTCGAGCCGCCCGCTCACGCGCTTGCAAAACACGTGCTGCAACGGTTGCCGAGTCCTCAACTTCCGCCGCCTGCAACTGTGCCAAAGTGGGTCGGTCTAAGGTGACACGTATATCGATGCGGTCTAGCAGCGGGCCGGAGAGTCTTGAGAAGTACCTGCGGCGCACTAAGGATGTGCAACTGCAGTCCGCACCCGTTCCAACGAACTTTCCACAGGGACATGGGTTTGATGCCATGACTAGTTGAAATCGTGCAGGAAGTTTCGCCTGAAATCCGGTGCGAGCAATCGTGACCTGTCCAGACTCCATGGGCTGGCGCAGGGAATCAAGAACTGCACGATCAAATTCAGCTGCCTCGTCTAGACACAGCACTCCTCCATGCGCCAACGTGACAATTCCGACTCGAGCAAAATGACTGCCGCCACCAATGAGCGCAGCCGTCGTTGCAGTGTGATGAGGTGCTTGAAAAGGTGCAAGGCGCATCAGACCCTGACCCGGCACTAGATTGCCAGCCACCGAATGTATCGCGGTCACTTCTACGGCGAGTTCATCATCCAGCGGAGGCAAGATGCCAGGCAAACGCTCAGCCAACATGGTCTTACCCACACCGGGACTACCCATGAAACCCAAGTGGTGGCCCCCAGCCGCCGCTATCTCGAGGGCGATCCGAGCACCCGCTTGACCACGAACATCCGACAAATTGGGAATAGTCGGCTCAATGACTTCCAATTGCTCAACCGGTTCGACATCAAAGTGCTCGCCACGAGACCAGGCCACTGCATCCGCCAGGCACGAAACGCCAATGACTTTCAGGTCTGGAACCAGTTGTGCTTCAGCAACCTGAGAATGCGGAACGAGAATCGTTGTGCCTCCGGCGCGATGAACCGCTAATGCAGCCATCAAGACTCCGCGCACAGGTCGCACCTGCCCATCAAGTGCGAGTTCGCCGACGGAGACTACTCCACCAATGTCCGGAATAGCTCCGTGAGACATCAGGATGGCCAAGGCAATGCCAAGATCGAGAAAGGCCCCGCGCTTATGCACCGACGCTGGAGAGAGTCCAATGGTGATTCGACGCTCGGATGGCCAAGGCAACTGGCTATTAAGTACAGCTGCGCGCACTCGATCTCGAGACTCACCAACTGCCGTATCAGGAAGCCCCACGATGTTCATGCCCGGTAGGCCCTGACTCAGGTAGGCCTCGATATCAACAACCAGACCCTCAACACCAGCGATCACGACTCCGCGTGTGCGGGCCAAACTCATTGATCGACTCCACGAATGTGCGAAATGGTGTGTGTTCCATCTGCTTCATAAAGTATTCCAATGGCATCAAATCGCATGCCACTTGTGCGGATGCGATGAGCGCCGAGCCACCCAAGTGCGGCTGAGCGTAAGTGCTCCAGCTTGGCTGGAGTGATTGCCTCAATCGGCAAGCCTTGTTTTAACGTTCTCCGAGTCTTCACTTCGCAGAAAACAAGAGTGTTCTTGTCGCGGGCAACAATATCCAGCTCTACCCGATGCGAACGATAGTTACGGTCCAAAATGACAAAGCCGCTGTCGGATAAATATTTGGTGGCTAGGTCTTCACCAATTCGTCCGAGCTGCTGATTTGATAAGCGCATGCGATAACCATGAGCGTCACAGTGAATAGAGACGAATTGCAGTTACATCATGTTGAAAACGCACTGCTGTGCATGAACCTTGTGTCGCTGTATATCACCTTTAAGCAATGGCCCAAATCACACCAAGATGCTAGCTAGTTTTGAGGATGTCGTTGAGGTCCAATTTATCGACATTGGTATCTTGTCCAGTGACAAGGAGCTTCGTATCCACACCAGGACCACCAGTAAGTTGATCGTTACCATCGCCACCATCGAGCAGATCGTTACCATCGCCACCGGCTAGCAAGTCGGGGCCCACACCGCCAAACAGCACATCGTCACCAGCATCACCTCTCAGCGTGTCAGCTCCATCGTCACCATAGAGAGCATCGTCACCAGCACCACCCAGAACCAAATCATCATCGAGACCACCGTGCACGGTGTCATTACCCGTGTCACCCGAAACTTGGTCCAGGCCAATTCCCCCATCGATGTTGTCAGCACCAAGTCCTCCCGAGATGATGTCCGCACCCTCATCGCCGTTCATCGTGTCATTACCGGTGCCACCGGTGAGCTTGTCATCGCCAACACCGCCCCACATCGTGTCGGCACCGGCATCACCTGACACATTGTCATTGCCTTCATTGCCGTACATAAGATCAGCGCCATCGTCACCACTCAAAGTGTCGTTACCAAGTCCGCCGCCGATCTGATCAATGCCAGAATCTCCGTTGATGTGATCATCGCCATCGTCACCGGCAAGCGAGTCGTCACCTTGACCGCCACTAACAGTGTCGTTGCCAGGCCCACCGTATACTCGGTCGCTTCCACCGCCAGTGTTGACGTAGTCATCGCCAGGACCGCCATAAACTACATCAGTGCCTTGACCACCAGTGATTCGGTCACTGCCTGCTTGACCTACAAGATAGTTGGTGCCCAGTCCGCCAGCCAATGTGTCGTTACCCTCATTGCCCTGAATCGTGTCATTGCCTGGACCGCCGTTAATTGTGTCATCACCTACCGAACCACAAATGACGTCATCGCCAGCGCCAGCCTCCACGACATGCGGGCGAGTGCCTACAACCTTGATCACATCGCTCTTTGGCGTACCCACAATGATTGGAGAGGAAGAGATTATCGT
>Ga0209084_1003441_pt1 | contig 11665 bp, 9 predicted proteins | sample C_130820_MF_Meta_FD_187309 | JGI IMG/M metagenome (GOLD analysis project Ga0209084, IMG submission 187309) | Freshwater microbial communities from Lake Croche, Canada to study carbon cycling - C_130820_MF_MetaG (SPAdes) (version 2) | ecosystem: Environmental > Aquatic > Freshwater > Lake | place... | reverse complement strand
CTTCGACGCCGACAACGCCTGCCAGTTGGAACCTCTCGCTTGCTGTCTTGAGGGAATGACGAGGGTGAACCGATGCATCGACAACCGCATCGTCGTTCTTATTGGAGCTGGTTCCCAGAGCACCTATGCCCTCCAGTGTGCGCTCGCCATGGGGGCTCGGAAAGTCATCCTCGTGAACCGCGGTGCCGAGCGTCTCGAGCGCGTTCTGCGCGATTTCGGAAACGAGCGGGTGGTCGGCATCACATGGGACGAAAAGGTCGTCGAAAACGTTCTCGCGGAGTGCCGTCCATTCAACGAACCCCACTTCGTGATGGTCAATGCGCCAGCCGAACCGGGTTACCGGCTCGCCGTCCAACTCATGGGTTACGGGACCGTCATGGATGGACATGCCGGAGTGAAGGGAGCAGGCGGCAAGCCGCGCATCGCGCACGAAGTCGATCTCAACAACGACATCCACTACAAGCTTCAGTGCTACCAGGCCACCCATGGATCGGGCCCCCACGGGATCAACCTCGCCCGCGAACTCCTTGCGGGCAAAAAGCTTCCCCTCATCAGTAAGATGACCGACGCCACGGAGCGCTTTCCTCATACCCGCATCCATGATGCCATCCGACGCGCTGCTGATCCCGACAGTCTCAAGGTCATCATTGACTGGGAGTAAGGTGCTTTGAATCATCATAGATTATGAAATCCCTTGTTCTGGAATCCCCCGGTAATTTTGTCTTCCACGCGGAACGTTCCGCCCCGACGGAGGATCCCGGAGCCGATTCGCTGCTGGTCCGTGTCGTTGCCTGTGGAATTTGCGGAAGCGACCTGCCCCGCGGATTCGATGCCGGGGGCGCCTATCACTACCCGTTGGTTCTCGGCCATGAATTCAGCGCCGTATTGGAGGAATCAGGGCATGGGTTCAAGGCCGGTGACCGCGTCGCGGTGTTCCCGTTGATTCCCAAGCCGGGCCAGCCCGGCTTCGATACCGGGGACTTCGCCCAGACCACGAACTACGACTACTTCGGATCCCGCCGCGACGGTGGAATGCAGGAGCTGCTGAGGGTTCCCGCTGCCAATCTCTTCCCCCTTCCGAATCATGTGAAACTGCTCCACGCCGCCTGCACGGAGCCCGCAGCCGTGGCGCTGCACGGTGTCCGAAAGCTGCACATCGCAGCTGGCGACACCGGCCTGGTCATCGGCGCCGGTCCCATCGGCAACATGACTGCCCAGTGGCTGCGCATCCACGGCTGTTCCAGAGTGATCGTCGCCGATGTCGATCCCCGCAAGCTTGCACTCGCGGCAGAGATGGGGTTCGAGACCATCAATTCCGCTGAAGGTGATCCGGTCGCTCATTTGATGGAAATAACCAACGGGGCGGGTGCGCACCGCGTGGTCGAGGCATGCGGCCTGCCCGTCACCTTCGCCCAGGCCATCGCCTGCGCCGCCACGTTCGGAGAGGTCGTTTTCATGGGCAACCTCCACGGAGAGTTCCGACTCGGCGAGAAGGCCTTCTCCACGATCCTGCGCCGCGAACTCACCCTCCACGGCACATGGAACAGCAAGGTCGTCCCGCGCGGGACCGACGACTGGTCCACCGTCCTCAAGTACATGGATCGCGAACTTCAAATCGCGCCGCTCGTCACCGACACTCCTACACTCGAGGAGGGTCCCGCCATCTTCACAAGTATCCGCGAACGCAAGGCCTACCATAACAAGGTCATCTTCCGCGTCTCGCCCGAACTCTGCGATTGATCAGTCGGCATCAAATCCTGCATAATTCACCGATGACTCCTTACAATGACGCCCTCGAACGCTTCGCCTCCTGGGGCGTTGACACTGAAGCCGCCCTCTCCACTCTGGCCGCTACACCCATCTCCCTCCACTGCTGGCAGGGGGATGATGTCGCCGGATTCGAATCATCCGAAGGGGCTCCCGGTTCGGGTTGCCTTGCCACCGGAAACTATCCCGGAAAAGCGCGAAATTTTGGTGAACTCACCGAGGATCTGGCACAAGCCGCCGCACTCATCCCCGGACCTCTCCGCCTCAATCTTCATGCCATCTATGTCACTGATAACCCGGGTGGGGTTGACCGCGACTCGTTGACAATCGATCATTTCGCCTCCTGGCGCGACTGGGCTAAGGAGCGCGGATGGGGCATCGATTTCAATCCCACTTGCTTTGGACATCGCCTGGCAGCTGACGGATTCACTCTCTCTCACCGCGACCCAGCGATCCGCCGCTTCTGGATCGACCATTGCATCGCCAGCCGACGCATTGCAGCGGGTTTCGGGGAAGCCCTAGACAATCCGGTGGTCACCAACATCTGGATTCCAGACGGCACCAAGGATCGCCCAGCCGACCGCCTCTCGCCCCGCGCACGACTTGCGGAGTCGCTCGACGCCATCCTATCCGCCGACCTTGGCGAACAGTCCCGCTGGAATATCGATGCTGTTGAGAGCAAGCTCTTCGGAATCGGTGTGGAGAGCTACACCGTGGGTTCCCACGAGTTCTACCTAGGCTATGCCGCCAAGAAAGCGCTCGCTCTCTGCCTTGATGCCGGTCATTTCCACCCAACGGAATCAGTCGCCGACAAGATCTCCTCGGTCCTGCTCCACGTCCCTCGTCTCCTGCTCCATGTCTCCCGCGGTGTACGCTGGGACAGCGATCACGTCGTCACGCTTGATGATTCCACACGCGAAATGCTCCACGAGGTGGTGGTCGGAGGATTCCTCCCCCGCACCCACATCGGCCTCGACTTCTTCGACGCCTCCATCAACCGCATCGCCGCATGGACAATCGGCACCCGCAATACTCAGAAGGCCCTTCTTCTCGCCCTCCTTGCTCCGCAGTCCCATCTCGTAGAAGCCGAGAATGCCAGGAACGACGGGAAGCGACTCGCCCTCTTCGAGGACTCGCGCAGCCTTCCTTGGGGAGCTGTCTGGGACGAGCATTGCAAACGCCACGATCGTCCTCGCGACGGGGAATGGTACAGCGCTGTCGAGGCTTACGAGCGCGACACACTGTCGAAACGATAACCGGCAGTCTTAGCTATTTACGATACCCTGATTGCCAGCCAGCGGCTTGCAATCAGTGTTCGTTTCGGTTGTTTAAGAAGAGAGATCGGGAATGCATTGGGATAACAGCCGCTGCTGCCAACTGGGGAGAGAGAAATCCCACTGTGGCTGAATGACGAACGTCGTCCGCTGTGCGGACAGAGCAATCCTCCGAAAAAAATCTCTCCATTCTTATCTAAAGCGCCTTCCCTGACGGGATTGGCGCTTTTTGATATGCCAGAGTCAACCTCGCTCGGCTCCGAGAAGGATCATGGCAACTCGTTTCAGAAATAGGCCTTACAGGCCTTAAAAGCTCAACTTGGAGCGGGTGAAGGGAATCGAACCCTCGTCTCAGCCTTGGGAAGGCCACATTCTACCATTGAACCACACCCGCAAAACTTAATCCCAAGAATTGATCAGCACGTTCGTAGAGCCAATTTTAGGTGTCGTCCAAACCCCGACATGCTTGGTGATGGCGCTGGATCCTCCGCTGGCGTTCGTAGGGACCGTTATCTGATTTGCGTAGTTGGTATCCAATGCTACCGAATAGACACCGGTTGCTGAAAAAGGATCGCAGAACCCCAAGCCATTAGTGCCACCCTTGCCGTTTTTCCAAGCATTAGCCTCCAGAAAAATGATGCCGCGGGGATTGTTAATTGCGTCGTTTGAGGTGCAAAGCATAGTGACCAGCGCAGTGGAGACATTGGTTTCGGAGATAGCGGGCAACCTACCATATTCCGCCTCGTAGGCAGTGATCGCGGTGGCAATCTGGACTGCCTGATTTTTGGCCGTGGTTTTCTTGGCCGTGTTTATCGCAGATTGAGCAGCTGGGAAAAGGAGGCCCATCAGGACCGCAATGATGGCGATCACTACGAGCAGTTCGATCAAGGTGAAGGCGGAGGCACCTGTGCGGGATCTTGCGGCAGCTGACTTGTGGAAATTCATACCATTACTTTCTGCCGACTCTCTTCCCGTACAAGCATTTTCTTATTTGCTCGGCGAAGAAAGCATCAGATGGTGACACGTGCCCAAGAACAACCCACGCGGCCCCAAGAAAGCGAAACATTCGCAACCTTCCGTAAAACCATTACCCGGCAAGCCGCGTGGTGAACGCCCCGCCGCACCTCAACAGGAAAAAGCCCGAGCCAAGAAGAGTGCACCGCGTCCGCGCTCTGGCGAAAAACCTAGGAAGTCTGGCAAGCGTAGGAACCAGGACGGAGCGAAGCAGTCACCTGCATCCCGTTCATCCCCTCCATCGCGATCACCCAGGGGAGGCGAGCGCTTGAATGAGCTTCTTGTGAACGATCTGTTCCGTCTTCTGGAAGGTGAGGGAGAGCCGCTTCAGGCTCCAAAAATTGCCAGCACCCTCCGGATGGATCGCGATGATCTCCCCCTTCTCGATCACACCTTAGCGGTTCTGGAGAGAGAGGGTCGGATCGTTCGTGTGCGCCAAGATCACTACCTCCTGCCGGAGACCGCCGATCTCTTCACTGGTAAGCTTCAGATCCATGCCGGCGGATCCGGCCACGTGCTGGCAAACCAGGAAGGCGGCAAGGATCTCTTCATTTCCTCGAATAATCTCGGAACCGCGCTGAACGGCGATCGCGTCGTGGCCCGCCTCATTCAGGAGCCACGTTTTCACGGCCGCCCACGCCGTGATGGCAGGCAGGAGGGACGCATCATCCGCGTTGTTGAGAGGGGCGGCGCTCCCATCATCGGCACGCTCCAGAAGACGCCGAATTTTTATCATGTCGTCGCTGATGATCCGCGCTTCCCCCGCACCCTCTATGTCCCTTCACCCGAGGGGGCGAAGGTTGGGGAGAAAGTGGTCGCCCAGCTGGACCGCTGGGAGAACAGCCAGGTAAACCCCGAGGGACACATCATCGAGGTGCTGGGTGCCTCCGACGCGCCGGGCGTCGACATGCTCTCAGTCATCCATAAACATGGTCTGCCGCGCGAGTTCCCAGCCCCTGTCAGTATTGAGGCAGAAAAGTTCGGGAGCGCCATCACACCACGCGATCTCGAGGGCCGCGAGGACCTTCGGGACCGCAGCATCATCACGATCGATCCGGACACAGCCCGAGACTTCGATGATGCCATCGAAGTTCAGCCCACGGATGACGGCTGGGATGTTTCCGTTCACATTGCCGACGTCTCCCATTATGTGAAACACGGGACGGGCCTAGACAAGGAGGCCCGCTCGCGGGGCAATAGTGTCTATCTGGCAGACCGGGTCATCCCGATGCTTCCGGAAAATCTCTCCAACGGCCTCTGCAGCCTTCGCCCCGACGAGGACCGCCTCGCCTTCAGTGTCTTCGCGCATATCAACCGAGATGGCAGCGTGCGGAAGGTCCGCTTCGGACGCTCGGTCATCCGGAGTTCCGCGCGCCTCACCTACAGGCAGGCGCTTGCCATGCTCGAATCCCCCGCGACCGACGAAGTGAGCCGACGTGTTCATGCGGCGTGGGACTGCTCCTCCACACTACGGAAAAGGCGCTTCGCCGCCGGAGCTCTCGACCTTGAGATGCCCGAAGTGAAGGTCTGGCTGGATAAGGAGGGCCATCCCGTGAAGCTTGAACTTGTTGAGAACGATATCTCCCACCAGCTCATTGAGGAGCTCATGCTGCTGGCCAACGAGCAGGTAGCACGCCACCTCAAGAATAAGCGCCAGCCGAACATTTACCGCATCCACGAGAAACCCGAGCCCGAAAAACTCGATGAGTACCGGGAGCTAGCCGCCACCTATGGTGTGAAGGCTGGCGATTTGAGCAACAGGGCCGAGCTGCAAAAGCTGCTTGATAGTCTGAAAGGGAAGCCTTATGCCAGCGCCCTAAAGATCGGCCTTCTCAAGAGCCTCAAGCGCGCACGCTACTCGCCCGATCCTCTGGGTCATTTCGGACTCTCGAAGTCTGACTATAGCCACTTCACCAGTCCAATCCGGCGCTATGCAGATCTACTCACCCACCGCTCGCTAGCCCGCGACCTCGACCCGAAGCAGCATGGACCTAACTCCACCGATCTAGGCCCGGTCAGCGAGCACCTCTCCACAACCGAGCGCACAGCCGCCGATGCCGAGAAGGAATCGGTACGGCTCAAGAAGCTCGAGTACTTTAGCAAACTAGCCGAGGCGGCCACCGAGGGAGGCGTCGCCCCCTCCTTCGATGCCAGGGTGATAGAGGCCCGTAACTACGGCCTGCTCGTCGAACTGCCCGAGGCGATGATGACGGGCCTCGTTCCCGTCTCCTCGATGGACGACGATTTCTACATCTTCGACGGGCCCCGCTCCCGCCTTGTCGGGAAGAATTCCCGGAAAATCCTCAAGGCTGGTGACGAGTTCCGCGTCCAGGTAGCCCGCGTCGATAACTTCAAACAGCAGATCGACTTCAAGATCGCCAAGGAGCCTCGTGCAGGCAAAACCAAGAAACCAGAGGCCCTCCGTGGAACCCATGGAGGCAAAGCCGACTTTATGGAAGGGCTTAGCTGGTGATATTTTCCGAACGCAAAACACTTCTACTGACGAGCTCTCCTGTCTTAAACTGACCCGATCGTGAGCAGCACATCCCAACTCTCCCACCCCGTCTCCATCGCCCAGCTGGAGGAAATCTACCGTTCTCCGTTCTTCGACCTAATTCAGCGCTCGCGCTCCGTCCAGCTTCAGAACTGGGACGAGGACAATGTCCAGCTCTGTACCTTGCTGAGCGTCAAGACCGGCGGCTGCAGTGAGGATTGTTCCTACTGCGCCCAGAGCTCCCGTTACAATACCGGTGTGAAGGCCGGAAAGCTGATGGGTTGCGACGAGATCCTTCCCCTTGCCAAGCAGGCACGGGAAAGCGGCACGACCCGCTTCTGCATGGGAGCCGCCTGGAAAGGGGTCAAGTCAGGCGACAGCCGCTTCGAGTCGATGCTCGAGACTGTCCGCGAGGTCAGCAAGCTTGGTATGGAGGTCTGTGTCACACTCGGTCAGCTTGGAGATGAAGAAGCTCGCCAGCTCAAGGAGGCAGGAGTCACCGCTTACAATCACAATATCGACACCTCTCCCGAGTTCTACCCTCAGATCGTTTCCAGCCATACCTTTGACGAACGCCTGAATACCATCTCTTCTGTCCAGAAGGCCGGCATGGCCGTCTGCTGCGGCGGCATTATTGGGATGGGCGAGACCGAGCGTGACCGCTTGCGGATGCTGGAGGTCCTCTGCGGATTCAATCCCCCGCCCGAGAGCGTGCCAATCAACTGCCTCATGTCGATGCCCGGCACCCCACTGGAGGATCAGCCTGTCGTTGATGTCTTCGAGCTCGTGCGCCTGATCGCCACAACCCGCATCATGCTGCCCAAGGCCCGCATCCGACTCTCTGCGGGACGCACGCGCCTCACCCGCGAGGGCCAGGCCCTCTGTTTCTTTGCCGGCGCAAACTCCGTATTCTACGGTGACAAACTCTTGACGGCGGCCAACCCCGGCACCAATGAAGATCTTGACCTCCTTCGCGCCATCGACCTAGCTCCCATGGAGCAGGGAATGCCTGCGGCGGTCTGATTCTAATTCTTTCGCGCCCGTAGCTCATCGGATAGAGCAGGGGTTTTCTAAACCCTTGGTAGCAGGTTCGATTCCTGCCGGGCGCACCACGATTGCCTCACCATGGACTCCCCAGAAAAATCACCCCGCATCCTGATCATCCGCCGGGACAATATCGGGGACTTAGTCTGCACGACCCCTCTGATCCGCTCTCTCAGAACACAGCTTCCGGAGGCCTACATTGCCGCACTCGTGACAAAGTATAATTTGGCCGTGATGGCAGGGAATCCTGATATTGACGCGCTTTTCTCCTACACGAAGGCGAAGCATCTGGAGCATGGCGAGAGCCGCATCGGCATCTTCTGGAGCCGTCTCAAGACCATCTGGAAACTTCGCAAGCAACGCTTCGACTGGATTCTCCTGCCGGGCGGCCCGCAACGCAGCTCGCTTCGTTTCGCCAAATGGATCGGTGCTAAGAAGATTCTGGTCCGCGACGCGGAGGATGCGGTGGGCGGCGAGCACCATGTCGAGCAATGCTGCCACCAGCTTGTCCGAATGGGGTTGCAGTTCGCATCGCCGGAGGCTCGCCTGACCCCTGACAAAGCTCGGGTTGCAAAGCTCAAGACCTCGATGCCCAGGGAGTGGAGTCGGCATTCTGGCCCCGTAATCGCCTTGCATCTTAGCTCGCGAAAGATTTCCCAACGGTGGCCTGCCGAGCGATTTGCCGAGCTGGCCCGCATGCTGCATGAGAAACTCGATGCCAAACTTCTCCTGCTCTGGTCTCCCGGTTCCAGCGATAATCCCCTCCATCCCGGAGACGATGAGAAGGCCCGTGATGTGCTGACCTCCACGGCAGGTCTACCACTGAATCCCATTCCCACGGAACGTCTAGAAGACCTTATCGCGGCTCTCTCCCTCTGCGACTCCATGGTCTGCAGCGATGGGGGTGCCATGCATTTGGCCGCCGCCCTTGGCAAGCCGTTGGTCTGCCTCTTTGGCAATTCCGACCCGGAGCATTGGGGCCCCTGGAATGTGCCGCATGTGGTCCTGCATCCCCCCAGTCGCGAAGTGACCGATATCTCCGTGGAGCAAGTCTCTGCCGCATTTTTGGATCTCAGTCAAAAGTCCTAGCGAGTACACCCCGTCGGATTCATTCTCATCCCATGCTCGAGATCACGATTCTGGCCAGTGGCAGCAATGGCAACGCCGCACTGGTTCGGACGGAAACAGCCGCTTTCCTGGTTGATGCTGGCCTGAGCACCAAAGAACTGACTCTCCGGTTGAGCTCTTGCGGCGTGGAGCCGCGCGACCTCTGCGCGATTCTGGTGACCCACGAGCACGGCGACCATACAAAGGGCCTCGCCCAGTGGTCCAAGAGGCATGCCACCCCGATCTATTGCAACCGCCAGACAGCGGCCGTCCTCCGCGACAAGGTCCTTGATTTCAACGGATGGAAGATCTTTGAAAGCGGTGCCGAGTTCGACTTGGAGGGCGCAACCGTGCGTTCTTTTCTCATACCGCACGATGCGGTGGAGCCGGTCGGCTTCGTGATCCGAGAACGGACCCACTCCTTCGGCTTCCTCACCGACCTTGGTCATGCAACGACGCTCGTTACTGAATCGCTACGCGGGGTGGATGGTCTCCTGATCGAGGCTAACTACGATGAGCAACTCCTCGAAAAAGACACGAAGCGCCCCTGGTCGATCAAGCAACGCATCCAGTCCCGCCACGGCCATCTCTCGAACACTGCGGCGGCGGAAACAGTCTCCGGGATTCGCCACGATGGCCTCGGTCATCTCCTGCTCGGTCACCTCAGCCGTGACTGTAACAGCGAAGAGCTGGCTCTCGGCGCCATGAACCGAATGCTGGGTCCGAGCGCGATCAACCTCTTCTGCGCACTTCAGGAGGGGATTTCTCCTCCCGTCCGATTCAATTAGAGCGCCCGTTCTCTGGCGATCAGGTAGATCCAGTTCCCTGCGATCAGCGCCATCACGCCAACTCGCACAGCAAGCGCGGTGATTTTGGCGAGTGGCTCACACCGCAGACGCGGCAGTCTTGCAGAGACAACCACCACGCAATAAAGGAGATAAAGAGTCATTCCAAAAACGATAGCCATCAGGAGTGGGTTGAAGAGAATGGCTGCTTCCAGATTGCCATGCAGCAGGCAGCTAAGTCCCCGGGTCATGCCGCAGGTGGGGCAGGGGAAGCCTGTCAGTGCGTGGAGCGGACATGGCGGCGTGGGGAGTCCGCTGATAAGCCAGCCGATAGCCAGGATGCCACCAAGTGCGATAACCAAACCCCAAGTCAGCTCCGGATCATGCTCCCCCGGAAAAAGCGGACGCCAATAGAAGAATCGGGGGAGCTTCAAAGTCAGGACGGCCTGCTAGATTCCGGAGACAGACTAAACTTACGGCAACTTGGGCAATGAGGGCATGCCACCGAATCCCTTGCTTAACTCGGCGATGCCGAAACCCGCCGCCGTTCCCAGTAAAAGAAGAATGCCGCAGCAAAGCAACCCTGGCAGGGTGATGGCAAGCGTCGCCCTCCAACCCTCCGTGCACTGCGCTTCCTTCAGCCCGATGATGATGGCATAAGCACCCCAAATCACGCCGATCAAGCTGCCACAGATCGGGATGATGTTGAGCACCGCCGCGCTGGCCTGCGCGTAGCAGATGACTCGGAAGGTGGTTTCGAAGGGCCGATTGGTGCCGCCCAGCAACTTCAGGCAGAGATGGGTGATACCCGAGGAGATGAAGGCGCTCACGACATAGAGCGCCGGGGAGAGCAGCACTGATCCTATCAGCGCCACGGAGAAGGAGGATCCCGTAGGCAGGCCTGTGGCATGAGGGATCTTCGGGGCGAAGAGTGCCGGATTCATGGTTGTCATCGCGATCTGGTAGAAGGCGGAGACGGCGAACATAGCGCTGCTAAGCAGCACGAAATAGAGCAGCGGATTGGCCAGCCCGCCCGTCTGCTTCATGGTGGCGAAGGTCTGCGTCGGCCGTAAAAGCACATCGCCGATCGTCTGCGCGAGGGCGGCAAAAAAACCGAGCGACCCACGCTCTTCCCATGCGGGGCCGTTGCCTTCAGCTGCCAAGTCATCAAAGGGCCTACCATCAATGCCTGCTGAAACAAGTGCCGGAGGCGGGAGCTCCATGCTCCATTGCGGAGCCATCTCCCCCAAAGGCTTCCACTCGGCCATCCCCTCGCGCCAAGCAAGATCCCCCGCCGAGAAACGACCGGAATGAATTCCCTCCCGGACCGCTTCCTCGCTGAACGAGCCTAGGGACTGGTGGTTGCGCGCGATGTGAATATTGGACATGGATAAAGGCTAATCCGTCGAGCGACGAAGGTCGAGAGTCGAGGGCTTCCGAAAACCCTTCATAATTCATCCCTCATCCTTCATATTTTTCCCCCATGCCTTCTCCAAACACACTGCTGATGACCTTGGACTGCCCGGATCAGGTCGGGCTGCTGGCTAAGATCACCGGTTTCGTCGCGGAGCAGAGAGGGAACTTCGTCGAGGTTAATCAGTACACCGACGCGATCAACAGCTGGTTCCTCGCGCGCTTTGCCTTCGAGGTGCCGGAGGGGGTCACGCTGGAATCGGTGCGCACCGCCTTCGCCCCGATTGCCATCAGTATCAATGCCAGCTGGTCGATCCGGGACAGCTCGAAGCCATTAAGGACCGTGCTGCTTGTCAGCAAGGAGGATCACTGTCTTGCGGACTTGATCTGGCGCTGGCGCTCCAGGGAAATGAACATCGAGGTGCCCCTCGTGATTTCAAACCATGATTCCTTGCGCTCCTCGGTGGAGAAGGAGGGGCTGCCGTTTCTCCATGTGCCGATTCCAAATGATGAGGCGGGGAAAGATGAGGCCTTCCGGCGCATCAGCGATGCCATCTGCGATGTCTCGGGAGAGCTTACCGTTCTCTGTCGCTACATGCAGATCCTTCCCGGATGGTTCTGTGAAGAGCATCATAACCGCGTTATCAATATTCATCACTCCCTGCTGCCGGCCTTTGCCGGAGCGGATCCCTATCGGCGGGCCTACGACCGCGGCGTGAAGCTCATAGGGGCCACCTGCCACTATGCGACCGCGGAGCTGGATGCTG
>Ga0209084_1003440_pt1 | contig 11666 bp, 23 predicted proteins | sample C_130820_MF_Meta_FD_187309 | JGI IMG/M metagenome (GOLD analysis project Ga0209084, IMG submission 187309) | Freshwater microbial communities from Lake Croche, Canada to study carbon cycling - C_130820_MF_MetaG (SPAdes) (version 2) | ecosystem: Environmental > Aquatic > Freshwater > Lake... | reverse complement strand
TGTTGGATCCAGACTTTGATGATTCATGGTCATTAATTGATCCAAACACCAAAGAAGTAAGAGAAGTAATGTCGGCTAAGGTGTTATGGCAAATGATTCTAGAAATTCGTATGCACACAGGAGAACCGTACATTCACTATGTCGATACAAGTAATAGAGCGATGCCACAACACTTGAAAGACTTGGGATTAAAAATTCAACAATCAAATCTTTGTTCTGAAATTATTTTACCAACAAATGAAGAGAGAACAGCTGTGTGTTGTTTATCATCATTGAATTTGGAAACATACGATGAATGGAAAGACAATGAATTGTTTCTCAAAGATGTTGCTGAGATGCTTGATAATGTCCTCCAGTATTTTATTGATAATGCTCCTGACTCCATTGCTCGTGCTAAGTATTCTGCTCAACGTGAGCGTAGTATTGGTGTTGGCGCTCTTGGGTTTCATGCTTACCTGCAAAGGAATGGAATTGCTTTTGAAGGAGTAATGGCTAAGGTAACAAACAATCAAATCTTTAAAAATATAAGGACAAAATTAGATGCTGCGAACAAGTCACTCGGAATGGAGCGTGGGGAAGCTCCTGATGCTCATGGTACTGGGAACCGCTTTTCTCATGTTATGGCCATTGCTCCTAATGCCAGTTCTTCCATTATCATGGGTAATACTAGCCCTAGTATTGAACCTTATAGGGCAAATGCTTACCGTCAAGATACTCTCTCTGGTTCATTCTTAAATAAGAATCGTTGGTTAGATAAGATCATCCAAGATAAATTATCAAACGAAAGTGGTCTTATTTCACAAGATGATTATAATGATATTTGGTCTTCAATCATTGCTAATGATGGTTCAGTACAACACTTGGATATTCTTGATGAGAATGAGAGAGCAGTATTCAAAACATCTATGGAGATTGACCAACGATGGGTGATTGATTTGGCTGCCGATAGACAAATGCAAATTGACCAAGCACAATCATTGAATCTATTCTTTAGACCAGATGTTCACATCAAATATATTCACGCCATTCATTTTATGGCATGGAAAAAAGGTGTGAAGACTTTATACTATTGCCGTTCTGAGAAGATTGGTAAAGCAGATAAAGTATCTAAGAAAATTGAAAGGCAAGTTATCAAAGAATTGGACATGACTGAAATTGCAGCTGGTAATGATTGTATCGCCTGTGAGGGTTAATGAAACCAACTATCGCTTTATTCATAGCTGATCCTAAATGTTCGGTGCAAAGTGGCAATGGTATTATCAAAGCTCTTGATAATCACTATAATTTTAAGATATTCAGTAAGAATGAGGTAGAAGATGGCTTTTTTGATGGTGTTGATATTGTGGCCGTGCCTGGCGGTTTTGGTGATGCGAACTCTTATGATAATTTGTTCAAGTACAATGGTCGAGCGATCCGAGACTATATTGAATCTGGCGGTCGCTATCTTGGTATTTGTATGGGTGCTTATTGGGCTTCAAATTTATATCTAGATATTTTGAAAGGTGTTCAAGCAGTTCAATATCTAAAAAGACCAAAAACAGATACAAGAAGGCCTCATGCCAAGAATATTGAAATAGAATGGCTTGGCACTCCTATGAATATGTTTTGGTATGATGGTTGCGCTTTGGTTGGACCTGGTTATTATGATACAATAGCCAAATATGCAAATGATGATGCGATGGCTATCATACAAGATAGAATAGGTTTGATTGGATGCCATCCAGAGAGTGAACAGTTTTGGTATGATGGTTACAGTTGGATGAAAGGTAAATATCATAATGGAGCTCATCATAAATTATTATTAGAATTTGTGAATACATTAATGGAGAGATGATGATAATATTAGAATGGACAATAATTGGATTTTTTTCAGCAATCGGATGGTGGAGTGCCAATCATTATGTGATTGACCCTTACTTTCCACAAGAAATAACTATGGAGAAAAAAGATGAAAAGGGTAATTAGATTTACAGCATCATGGTGTGGACCTTGTAAAGGTTTAGCTATGACATTAAATAACATTGAAACAAATATACCTTTCGAGGTTATTGATATCGATGAGAAATCTGATATAGCAAGAGAATTTGGAATTCGTTCCGTACCAACTCTTGTGATGTTGGATGAGAATATGGAAATTAAAAGAACAACTGGTGCTTTACCACAAGCACAACTAGAGGCATGGTTGAATGATTAAGAAGAAAAATTTAGATTTAACAGAAGACAGGACATATTTTAAGCCTTTCAATTATCCATGGGCTTATGAGTCATGGTTAAAACACGAGCAATCACATTGGTTGCATACAGAAGTTCCTATGATGGAGGATGTAAAAGATTGGAAAAAGAATTTAACAAATGAAGAAAAACACTTCCTCACACACATCTTTCGATTCTTTACTCAAGGTGATATCGATGTTGCCGGTGGTTATGTTAATAATTATCTTCCTTATTTCCCTCAGCCTGAGATTAGAATGATGTTGCTTGGTTTTGCAGCTAGAGAAGCATTGCATGTGGCTGCATATTCACATTTGATTGAAACTCTTGGTTTACCAGAAACAATGTATAATGATTTCATGGAATATAAAGAGATGGCAGAGAAGCATAATTATGTTATGGATATTTCTAAACAAAATACAACTAAAGAAAACACAGCAACACATATTGCCGTATTTTCAGCCTTTACAGAAGGTATGCAGTTGTTCTCTTCTTTTATTATGTTATTGAATTTCCCAAGACACGGTAAGATGAAAGGTATGGGTCAAATTGTTACATGGTCTATTGTTGATGAAACACAACATGCCGAAAACATGATTAAATTGTTTAGAACATATATTGAAGAAAATCGTGAAATTTGGAATGATGAACTGAAAAGCAGGATATATACAATTGCTGAGAAGATGGTAGAACTTGAAGATAAGTTTATTGATTTGGCTTTTGACATAGGCGAAATGCAAGACTTATCTTCTCAAGATGTTAAAAAGTATATTCGTTATATTTGTGACCGCCGATTGATTTCTTTGGGACTCAAAGGTGTTTTCAAAGTGAAAAGGAATCCTTTGCCTTGGGTAGAGGAGATGATTAACGCACCGACTCATACCAATTTCTTTGAGAACAGAGCAACTGATTATGCAAAAGGTTCTTTATCTGGAGATTGGGCTGATGTTTGGGCTCATTAAGGAAACGAAATGACAAACAAAACAATTATGGCTGAATGTGAAAGCTGTGAATCCACATATGAGGTATCTTACATGGAAGAATTAGTATCGGAAGACTTACCAGAAAGATGTCCATTTTGTGGTGAACCCATCGAAGAATTATCTGAAGACTATATAGAGGACGATGATGATTCTGACGATGAGGATAAATGGGACTAAACTGGACACATAATGATACTGATTTTACCGAGGAAATGATTGGAGACAATTATGGCTTCGTTTACTGTATAACGAATCTTACCAATGGAAAAAAGTACATTGGTAAGAAGTTTTTTTATTCCAGTAAGACAAAACAAGTAAAAGGCAAGAAGAAAAAATTCAAGGTTTCTAGTGATTGGCAAACTTACTACGGATCCAACACCGAATTAAAAAATGATGTTATAATACATGGAGAGAATATGTTCACTAGGGAAATCCTACACCTTTGTAAAACCAAGGGTGAATGTGGTTACCTAGAAGCCAAAGAACAATTCGTCCGTGATGCATTAATTGGCGAAAGCTATTACAATTCGTGGATTATGGTTAGAGTAAGAAAATCACATATTAAAGGACTAGAATGTTAGAATTTATGAAAGAGTTTACGGATCACTATGATGCCTTATTCTTTTTACCGCATGATGAAAATGAAGATCAGGTCGTTGTTCATGCCAGAAAATTTACCGATGCTGGTGAATCTCTAAATGTTAGTTCTATAGGACCCTCATGGCATGTGGTACTATTTGAAACCGATGAAGAAGGTTTAGCTAAAAACATTGATGTATTTGATGCCATACTATCGGAACCTAGAGAATACATTTCCGGATTAATTCCCTTGGATATCTATGGAGTGGTAGCAAGGAAAACAACAACCTCAAAAGCTTTCTTGGATGATTTCGTTGCCAAAATCTCGGCAGCATGATATAATGTAGTTTTGAAACTCGAAAGTTTATTATGATACTCGTTGATTTGAATCAAGTCCTATTGTCTGGCTTGATGGCACAAATTTCAAACCAGAAAGGTGTGAAATTAGAAGAAGACTTAATTCGTCACATGGTCCTAAACATCATTAGGACTCACCTGAGAAACTTCCGTAAAGATTATGGTGAGGTAGTGCTGTGTGCTGATAACCGTAAATACTGGCGCAAGGAGTTCTTTCCTTTCTACAAAGCTGGTCGTAAAAAAACTCGTGAGAAATCCGACTTAGATTGGCACTTTATCTTTGATATGTTGGCCAAATTTAAGCTTGAACTAAAAGAAAACTTTCCATACAAAGTGCTGGATGTTGAAGGTGCTGAAGCTGATGACATTATCGGTGTATTGGCACCTATTGCAGTTAAGAATGAGAACGTCTTGATTATTTCAAGTGACGGTGACTTTTTACAATTGCAAATGTATAACAATGAGTTTAATAATCCACACTCAATTAAACAATACAATCCTGCTTTGAAGAAATTTCTCATATCAGCCAGACCATTGGATGAATTAAAAGAGAAGATTATCAAAGGTGATAAGGGAGATGGAATCCCTAATGTATTATCTACATCAGATTGTTTTGTCCGTGATGTTAGGCAAACACCTATCACTAAAGGCAAATTAGAAAAGATGATGGCTGAACAATATGATAATTGGACTGATGATACAGCTAAAACTGGTTTTTCTCGTAATCAAGTGTTGATTGACTTGAGAAACATACCTGAAGAAATCAAGACTAAAATCCTAAATAGTTATGAAGAAACTGTACCTGCCTCTAAAGGAAAGATACTAGATTATTTTATTGCTAATAAACTGAAAAACTTAATGGATGTAATTGAGGAATTTTAATGAAGAATATTTTTGAAGTGTTTGATGAATTTGAAGAAGCTAAGACTAAAAAAGATAGGATGAAGGTTATTGAAAAAAACCTATCACCTACTCTTGTTAAGGTTTTAGAATTGGCTTTCAATCCGCAATATGAATGGAAAATAAAAGAGTTACCAGAATCTTATAAAATTCCAAATGATGTATTACCTGGAATTACATTTGATGGACTGCCAGCTCAATTAAGAAGAATGTATATGTTTCAAGAAGGCAATACAACAGCTGAATCTTTAACACCAAAACGCAGAGAAGAATTACTTTTGCAAATGTTAGAGTCTATTGAGCCAAGAGAGGCAGAAATTATCATTGGTATCTTATCAAAAGATTTAGGCGTTAGAGGCCTAGATTATAAATTCGTTAAAGAAGCATTTCCACAATTATTACCCTAAGGAGAGAAGGTGTCGAAGTTTGTAGCTAAGTTCCGTAAAGACAATTATGGTGATGACTATAGTTCTCAAGGAAAAAAGAAGCGTAGGAAAGAAAATAAGGTAATTCGTAAACCGGAAAGTCTAGGTTTTGGTGATTATCAGGATTCCTACAATACTAATTTTAGCGGTAAGAAAAAGGTTAGAAATGTGTTCTAAATGATACACTTTTGTTGACAATCCTATTTCGGTCTGATATAATAGAGGCTGTTTCAAAGGAATATATTATGATTTATGCAAGAATACCAAAATCTAAGCCTAAGTTAAAACCTAAGGCTGAGCGTGAGCAATATGCTGAATGGTTGAAAAGCCATGAGCCTAAGAAACCTGTGGTTTTTCCTAAAAGAGAACCTTTTCAATATAAGCTTAGTGCGCCTGCTGGCCGTGAGACTAGACACATTCCATCATTGAATTCTGGCGCTGGAGTAGCAACAAAGTTACCAGCTAAGATTTATACTGGCGATAAAATGTTGGGAATTGCAACTTTACACAAATCCAATGCTGTTCCTGTGTTCAACAATCAGGATGCGGTAGATATTTCAAACATGAGGCGTTAAAATGAGCAAAAAAATGAGTTTTATAGTAAAATTGCAGAAGCCGGTTTGTCGAACACCGATAAAACCTGTTCAAAAGCACAAAACTGTCGCTATTTTTAGTCGGAAATCAAAACATAAAGCACATTTGTCAGCTTTTTTCAATGAGGAACGCTCAAATGTCACAAATTTTTGATTTAGAAGAAGAAAAACCTGAGGATTATGATTTTTCTGAAGTGGATTTAGCAGTCCGTAGATGGGCTGCTCAGACAGGACACGATAACGACCAATCTTGGTATCAAAAAATGAAGGAAATGTATGAGTAAGAGTAGAATGTATTCTTATGAAGAAATATTTGAGGATATTCCTGAGGATCCTGATAATATCCTATTAAAATTTCCTCCAGAAGTGTTGATAGAAGCCGGTTGGATGGAAGGTACTATTCTTAATATTACAGTAGAAGACACAGGATCCGGTCCTGTAATGATTATAACAGCTGTTGCTCCATAGTAACATTGCTATTGTTAAAATGTTGAATCTATGTTATAATAGATACTATCAACACAAGGAGATTTTATGATTGCTAGTGAGTCCTTATCAGTATCCAAATCTTTGTTAGCCAAATTAATGGCTACAGAGAATTTAACCGTTGAAGAAAAAAATGTTCAAACGGCTTCATTTGATGTTAAAAATCGTGTCTTAACTATTCCAATTTTAGACCAAACGCTTTCAACTCATCTTTATGACCTTTTTACAGGACATGAAGTTGGTCACGCTCTATGGACAGCTGAAGCTGATATTAGAAAAGGAATGGATTTAAAGATTCCTTCAACAATACTTAATTTAGTTGAAGATTCCCGTATTGAGCGTAAAATCAAAAACAAATATCCAGGTCTTCGTAAGTCCTTCATACAAGGTTATTCTGAATTAGTTGAAAGAAACTTTTTTGGCACCAAAGATACAGACCTGAATCTATTAAACTTCCTCGACCGCATCAATATGCATTGTAAAGGTGGTGCTGGTCTTAATATCAAATTCACCCATGATGAAAGAGACTTGGTTCGTGATATTGAAAATACTGAAACTTATGATGATGTTATTAAAGTGTCACAGCGTTTGGTTGAATTCTGTAAAGCTGAACAAGAAAAAATCAAACAATTAAAATTGCAACAATCCGATGAAGATGCTGATGATGACACAAATTATGATTTTGAATATGATGCAGAAGATCCAGAATATGATGAATTGGATCCTTCTGATGTAGAAGATCCAAACAATCAAGCTTCTGATGAAGATAAAGATGGTGATGAAGGTGAATCGGAAGATGGTGATAAGGAAGATAAAATTTCTCTTCCTAGAGAAGCAGAAGAAGCGTTCCGTTCTTTTACTGATGAAGCCTATCGTCAAAACGAAAGAAAACTATTTCAAGAAGGTAGTTCCAAATATGCCTATGTTAACATTCCAAAAGTTAATGTAAAAGAAGTTATATTGGATTATAAACCTTTATACAAACAACATAAAGATTTTGTGATTGAAAACGGTTCTGAAGGTTCAAAATATTATGATATTGATTTCACACATTATCAAAAGTTGAAAAAAGACACCAACAAGGTTGTCTCCTATTTGGTTAAAGAATTCGAAATGCGTAAGAATGCTGACCAACTCAAAAGAGCATCTGTGGCCAAAACAGGTGAACTCAATATGGGTAAAATGTATGCTTACAAATTTAGTGAAGATATCTTTAAGAAAATCTCCGTAGTTCCTGGTGGTAAATCCCACGGCTTGGTTATGTTCTTAGATTGGTCTGGCTCTATGAATACTCATTTAGGAAATACTGTAAAACAATTATTGTCTTTGGTATTGTTCTGTAAAAAAGTAAATATTCCATATGAAGTATATGCATTTTCAAATAATGAATATACTAAATTATACAGACACCCAGCTAAACTTGGTGATTTGAAACTTGGTGACTTTAAATTATTTAATATACTATCAAGTAGAATGTCGGCTCCCGAGTTTACATATGCCGCCTCTGTTATAACACACTTTGGTCACCATGAAGGCCGTAAAGTACCAGATTTCTTCCAGTTATCAGGAACACCTTTGAATGAAGCTATCATAGCTGCTTTGGAAATTGTTCCTGAATTTCAAAAGAAAAACAAATTACAAATTGTCAACACAATTATCTTATCTGATGGTGATGGCCATGCATTGAGAAGTTATTGGGCTGAAGAAACAGCTAATGAATCATATCCTATTAGAGATGATTATTTTGATTATGGTTCTACATTAATTCTCCGTGATCCTGTAACAAAAAATCAAGAGATGACTGAAGTGGCCAGTTATGGTTCATCAGCAGCCTTATCCAAGTCTTTGATTAAATTGTTGAGACAAAGAACAGGTTCTAATGTTGTTGGATTCTATGTATTGTTTCCAAGAGAATTTGGTTCTGCTAGTAGATTCTTCCACAAAGGTGTTAACCTGCCAGCACTCAAAGAAGAATTTAAGAAAGAAAAATTTGTTGTAGTTAAAAATTCTGGTTACTCTGAATACTACCTTTTGAAATCAGAAGTCAAAGATGCTGATGAACCAGAATTCACGGTGAAAGAAAATGTTACGACCCGTGGTTTGGTGAGTGCCTTTGCTAAATACACAAATGGCCGTGTATCAAACAGAATACTGTTGAATAGATTCATCGGACTAATTGCTTAAGGAGAAAGAAATTGGCGAATAAAACAAAGAGAGATCCTCTTAGATATACCAGTCACATAGATTCAATAGACGGACATCCATTAACAAGAGAATGTTATGTTATAGAGTATGATGACGGAACTTATATTGTTACAAACTTCACTTCAAACACGAATAATGTAGCTGTAAAAACAGGTGATCCTGATGTTATTAAAAAATCAGAAAAAGAAGCTGAAGAATATGCAATGAACTGGACACAACTGATACATTTAGAACTAAAGAAAGGTTAACAAAATGGAACTAATGTCAATGAAATATGAAAACAAAACAGCATCTGTTAAACAGGTAAGCGAAACATTTGTTGTTGAGATGTATGATGGTGCCAGATTAGTTGGAACCCTCCGTACTCTTATCTTAAATGAAGCTAAGAGTGTTGCTGAAGAATATGTTTCTTCAGGTTCCAAACCACAATTCCTATCTGAACATGCCTAATACTTGCCAACCAACTGCAAAACAAATTGCCGACAATCTTATAAACAATTGTCGTAAAGTCCGTATGTACAAAGTGAGGTGTTATTTGGATGAGGCTTGGTACAAAAGAACTCCTCTTCCATTTGATATCACAATCACCGATGGTGTTGCAATATGTGACATATTATCCGAGAGTATGGATGATGCCGTAGCTTGTGTAGATGCACACTTGCCTGTTATTAAATTTATTGAGTGATTTATGGATAATGAAATGAAAGAAATCCTGTGTATAACACAGGAAGAGTGTGCTGAGGTTTCTCAGGCTGTATCAAAGATTTTTAGATTTGGTCCTGACCAAGTCAAATTTAACTTAGACAAGACCAACAGAGAGCACTTAGAAGAAGAGATTGGTGACCTTCTTTGCATGATTGACATACTGATAGAGAAGACCTTTCTCTCCGACTCAAATGTCAATGAAGCCAGAAAGAACAAACGAAACAAACTAAGGCAATGGTCTTCTATTGCTGTTTAACAAGCACCGTATTGGCGTCTACGATTAAAAGAGTTAATTAGATACTCAACTTCAGCTTGAGACTTTGGACTTTTTGAAGCTAAATACAATTCCAATTCAGAATTGTACATTGAACTTTTGGTTTTGACGATTGAAGATAAGAAACTGGCGATTTTAGATAACATGGAAACCCCTTTTGAGATGTTGAAATAAGTAGAAACGATTATATCGTAACTACTAATATATATAGTAAACTATGGAACACTACAACCTAACTACAGATGAAGCTTTTCAGCTTTACGAAAAAATGTCTGATGTATATGGTAAGCACTTACCTCATCCTATACATGAACCGATTAGGTTCGCCTATTATGTAAGACTTTATAAAAGGTACCACAAGCATGACGCCAGTACAGAAGCGAATGTCTGAGATGATGGAACTGATTGATGATTCTATATTATTAACAGATGATCCAAAAGAGATGTTAATGTTGGCCTGTGCTATGATACAGAGGTCCACGGAAATTATGGATCAGACAATTGGTAGACAAGCGAGAAAGATCATGTTTGCCGAACTATCCATGTAATTTTGTGTTATAATGTAATTTTGATGAGGAGTAAATTATGCCTAATTGGTGTTCAAATGTGGTAGAAATCCACCACGATGACAAAGAGAAAATTGATGCGATTGAAAAAGAGTACAATCGTGTTGAAAAAGATCCGAAAATCTTTAATGTAATTCGTCCTATTCCACCAGAACACGCTACTGGTGAAGGTTGGTATTGGTGGTGTATTGAGAACTGGGGTACCAAGTGGGAACCTGGTATCCACACCTTTGAGAGAATCAATGACAACACACTAAAGATATACATGGACACCGCATGGGGTCCACCTGTTGCACTCTACAATTACATGACAGAACAAGGATACACGATTGATGCCTTCTACAATGAAGAAGGTATGGCTTTCTGTGGACATTACTCTGATGGTTCTGATGACTACTATGAATACAATGGACTTACCGCTGATGAGATGGAACACCAGATTCCTGTAGAACTTGATGAACTCTTCAACATCATTGAGTACCAACGAGAACAAGAAGAAGACGAAGCTTGGAACGATGAGAACGAAGAAGATTTTGATATCATTGATGTTCCCGATGATGTTGAGAGAACAGATTGGTATCCTAAAGAGATCAATCCAGTCCGTGAAGGCCTGTATGAAATCATGACAAACTCATGGCACTCATGGCCATTTCCTCATAAAGCTTTATGGAATGGTAAAGAATGGTTCACACAAGATTCAGATACAGGAGAATATACTATTAAGAACAGTATAGACCATTGGAGAGGCCTCACACAAGTTAGTTTTGAAACCGAACGACTGAAAGTAGAACTTGCCGATTTGATATCTAAAAATCTATAATGAAACAACTGGAAATTGAGTTTTTCTGGCCGCTAACCGAACAGATACCTCTAGACTTAGACTTCACCGAGTCTGATGATTTTTATGAAGAACTGTTCCATAGAGAAACGGTAGCTGTACTGAACCATACTGGTGTATATGCATATGCACCAACTACCAACACCTTCAAAGTCCAATCATCACCAATCCATGTTGGACATTGGAATGTAAATGGTCAAGACTTTCAGATATACCGAGAGAAACGGCCGTCCTGGTTTCACCGTCAGCTCAACAAACTACTTATTGGATGGGAATGGAAAGACAAATGAACAATACCGATATCATCAATGATATACTCCAACTCATCCAAGAGTATGGAGAAGAACAACACCGATTCTGGCAAGAGAGAACCGTTGGTGTGGATTATGAACCAGCTGCCAGACAACTCATGTATAGGATAAGGAATAGATACGATGTTAAGGATACAGTCACTCCATCCACCACCGATTAATACCTCCTCTCTCAACAACCGTATACACATTGCGAGAGAAGAGTTACACCAGAACTACCTGAGAAAGGTTGA
>Ga0209084_1003437_pt1 | contig 11675 bp, 19 predicted proteins | sample C_130820_MF_Meta_FD_187309 | JGI IMG/M metagenome (GOLD analysis project Ga0209084, IMG submission 187309) | Freshwater microbial communities from Lake Croche, Canada to study carbon cycling - C_130820_MF_MetaG (SPAdes) (version 2) | ecosystem: Environmental > Aquatic > Freshwater > Lake... | reverse complement strand
CGTGAGAACCACACGTGTGACAGTAGTTTACATCACTGTGAAGTTGTTCGGTGCCACAAGATGAACAGAACATAGATAATACTCCTAAAATTTAACGAACGATGAAAGTGATGGTGTCATTGATTGGACTACAACCAGTTTCAAGACCACATACACGATAGGTTGTTTCGATCTGATAGGTCCCGTCAGCAGGAGCGGTAGCTACAGACACTTCCTCGCCTTCTTGAGCGTCGGGCTGGCTAGCAATACAATAGGTCATGTCACCACCACAGCCAATGTCATTACCGTCTGGTGACACCAGATTCCAAGAGTACATTGTATCCGCGACAACTTGTACAGTCTGACCCTTCTTGAGTTTCACCGTGAAGTATGTGGTTTCATTGGTAATGTCACCCCTCCACTCGGCATGACCATTGTTATTGAAATGAAGTTTGATAGCATTATTTTTTGCTTCTTCATCAGATGGTCCTAAATATTGGGAAGATGAACCAACTTCGGAAGATTCTTCATTAAAGATAAGGTTGGTGACATCAACGATAGCAGCAAGAGCAACGATAACGATTACACCGATCAGACTGAACTTTACATACTTATTCATTTGTCTATCTCCAAATAGGTTGTTTCTCTAACTTAGAGTGTAGTATACTCCAATCAATCGTCGTTGTCAAGCTTTATTTACAAAAAAACCCCGAAATTTTCGGGGTTCTCAGTGGACTTTCCTCTCACTATCCTAGTGATCTTTCGACTGATGTGCCACCACCAGAAGGTGATGACGATGGATTTAGACGCATCCAATCAAGCGGCTCACGCATTTGTATTTATTGACTTTAATTGAGGTGAATAATTATGTGTAGTTGGTGGGGCGAAAAATTTACACCTTAAATAATTTTTGTAGGAACTGCTGAATTAAATCAAACTGTTCAAACCATCCATGATGGTGAATCACACCCATGACATAGATGATCAACAAACCAACGTTGACCACGATGATGTTGACTTCCCTTATTCTAAACGCCCAAATAGCATACAAAAGTGATCCAACGTTCAACAGATACACATTGATAGGCGTGATCTGAAACGACGTCAATAACGCTCCGACTAGAGCGAAACACATTGCTACCCACTTGAGAATTGAATTGAACATAGTTATCCCGCGAACTGACTGACCAAATAATCTTCCGCCAACTGTTCCCACCGATGACCACCACCAGCATAGAAATAGTTTACGTCCACTGACCGTGGTCCATAGTAAGAAGCACGACTAATGTCAAACCCACCGTCCTTCAACTCAACCTCAACCACCATATCCACCTCAGCACCAGCAGCTAAACGCTCAGTGACTAAGTCTACAGGAATAGGCAGACGCTTGACAAATGAAATATTACTCATTGATATTCTCCTATGCTAGGACCCACTCCCCACCTTGAGGGAGTTCCATATTCAACATCTCAGGGGAAGTGAATAGTGTTGCTTCTTCATAACTGGCCCATCCTATTTCAACCGACCAGTAAAAATCCTTCAAATCGATGTTTTTGATAACGTAGAATTCCATGTTGACCTCTTACTCGTGAATATTCTTGTGTTTTGCCTTACGAACGTAGTCTTTTTTCTTGTCACGATAAACTACTGACTTGTTGACTTTGTGAGCGAACTTTGCTACTGGGTTCATTCGTTTTCTCCGTCTGGTGTTGAACATTTAATAGGTGTAGTTTATCAGAACTATTCACGTTTGTCAAGCTTTTTTTGATGTTAAATTACAATAAAATTTCAATTGTTGACACAAGAATGAACACAACAACGAACAACACACTGATAATTATTGTCTTGAATATTTCTTTCATTGAAGTTTACAAAAAAAAGAAAACTTTATCATATTGATTGTTGGTTGTCAAGTGTTTTTAAAAATTTAATGGTAGATTACCAATATTCAATAAATAGATGTAGTCCACGGACTGACCGGTCCCGACTACGCTAACGTTCAGGAGAAACATCAGTATGACTATTTACTCACCTATCATTGTTACCGATAAAATTCGTGCCAATTTTCGTCCCGCTAGATTATACATCAAAGAAATCAATGGAGTATTTTATTTCGGCAAAACAACCAAAATTAATATCATTGATTATGTCGGTTCAGGGACTATATGGAAAAAACGTGTCAGGAAATATGGCAAGGAAAGTGTTATTACTCATTGGGTCTCCGATTACTACAATACCCCAGAAGAGATTCAAGATATAGCGCTTCATTTTTCTGAAGAAAATTCTATAGTCGAATCTGACAAATGGGCTAACTTAGTTCCTGAAAACGGAATCGGAGGTGGCGCACACCCCAAATCGTCTTATGAAAGAATGTCGAAAACTAAAAAAGGAAAAACTCTTGAAGAAATCGTCGGGAACGAAATGGCAAGAAAAATTAAAGAAAATCTCAGTAGTCGTATCGTAACCGTTGAGACGCGATCCGCAATGTCTAAGGCGAAAAAGGGGAAATTTATAGGAATTGCTCATAATCAATTTAAAGGGTTCTATATAACACCATGGGGCGAATTCACATCAGCAGCTGCTGCTGTCGCAACATTTCCAGGAAATCCTATCAACGAGGGGACGGTTCGAGCTTGGTGTATTAACAATAATCACAATCCCATCACAAACCACACCATAAGTAGAAATATATATTTTTCTAAAGAACAAAAAGGTCTGACTTTCAACCAATTAGGTTTTGGATTTCGTGAGCAAATGCGTATGCAGATAAATTCTTACATTTAGATTCTAATTGAATGTCAAAATGATCCCAGAATGATGCGGCCCAACGGTTAGCTGCTCGATTCCAATACATATCCGAATGTGCGCGTAATTTCTGCTTATTAATTCCAGATTGAATCAGTGCATTCCGGTCAGGTAGTAAATCCGAATCGTGACCTAATAGAATATCCTCACGACTCAACGAATAATGCATCGTCGGTCGGACTCCTTGCCATGATTCTATTACTCGACGAACACGATCATCATTTGGTTGAATGTATTCACCTGTTGCTACCCAGTGATGATGTATGTCTATAACGATAGGAAGTTCATTAGCCAACTCAAGTACGTCATCTAATCCATACACATTTTCATCATTTTCTACCGTAATTAGATTGCGTGCTTCAGACGATAATCGTTTCATTACCTGTCGAAATCCGTCGATTCCATTGCGTCCAGATACGTGAATGTTAATCTTGTATCCGTGATCATGCCATTGTGAACCATAACCCATCCACCTAGCCATGTCAACATGATATTCAAATTCTTCTACAGAATTTTCGACAACATCTCCACGGTCACTACTAAAGCACACAAACTGGCCAGGATGCTGACTAAGACGAACACCAAGATTCCTGGCCAAATTTCCAATTTCTGCAAAATGTTGTGACGCATAATCTCTAACATCTGTTTGATTCCAGAAATACTTGAAATCATGATGTGTATACACAGGTAATAAATCACTGCTAACACGAACCATCCTAAGGTTGTCATCCATACCTCCAACTCGTTCTACGAGAAGTTTGACCGAGTTGATATTGTGAATCATCAATTCCCATAATCGTTGTTCGGCAACCGCTCGTGTTTGTCTATTCAACCATGAAACTGTAGTAGTTCTGCTGTTGAATTGTTTAGCGGTATCATTGATACCAATCCCATTGACTTGACCGAGATGATCGATCCATTTACAACAAAAACCAAGACGATTCACGATAATTTACCCATAGTAGTAACTGTAAAACAACAGTGTAACACAGATAATGACGGTTGTCAAGCAGAAAGTTCAGATATCAAAGAAATAACATTACCCATAGAGTCTACACTCAAGTTCTCCAAACCAACCAACTCATCAAATAACCCAACACCATCAACCAATACCCACTGAACATCACCACTTGACCTGATAACTTCCTTGATCAAATTCCTGTAACATAAACCACGATAATCCGTGTGACCACCATTAGACCAGTCAAATCCATACAACAACACAATGTCACTGTTAGATGATACCAAGTGCATAGCCACTATCTCCTCTGGTCTATCCACTTGGTGTGAAAAACTACCATCATAGAAAATCACTCTACCATCAATGTCAGTTCTATCCCCAACAGTCTTAGGACAATAGAAATTACAGACTTGGTTGAATTTCTTTTTCAATAACTCAACCGCTTTATCTTCATCGTGACAGACAATATTGTCAGTCCCACATGATCGTAGTGTCTCCCAACTCCCCCAAAAACTACCAAATTTTTTCAGAGTCTCAACATCTAATGTAATATCAATGATAACGTCAGAAGACAATACCCAGTTTATTCTCATCAACCAGCCGTTCGATCAATCACATAATTCCAAGAATCATCGTCCTTGGTCTTGAACTCTTCAATTCTAGATTTCAAAACATCATAAAAACTATCAACTTCACCATTCCAACTGCCGTAAAGTTCATCAATCAAAGTCAATGTCTCATCCCAGTTTCCAGATTGATAATTGGTAATCAGTTCACCGTGTTTTACACCATCTGCACGACTATTTTCTAAGTCTTGAAAATCAGTGATTTCAACAACACAATATGATTGAACCGGTTCATCATCGTGTTTGAATCTGAAAGTATCAAGTTCTAAAACCGTGTATTTTTGCGACAACTTATCAGCCGCTTGTTTTCCTAAAATAATGTTCAAATTTTACCTCTCTTAATGTATACAATAAATAAATAATAACAATAACTATTTAGATGTCAAATTTTGCAGTAGATTTAATTTCAGACCTCCATATTGAAAGTTGGGGTCCACTTGATTGGACCGGACAACCGACGAGTCAATTCTGTATCGTCGCCGGAGACGTAGCAAAAGATCGTTCAATACTAAAATCAACCCTAACACACTTGGGTCAATGTTACCAACAAGTATTCTTCATAGACGGTAATGATGAACATAGAAATTATCTAGACGACCTCGACTCTAGTTACGAACACTTGTTTGACATGGTACACCAAATAGAAAACATCACATATCTCAGGGACAATATCGTTATTCTAGATAATACCGCTATTGTAGCTGTAAATGGATGGTGGTCATTTGATTTTGATCATAATATAAGTTTAGATCAAAGCATCAAATGGTTCATGGACTATACCAACACCACAGAAAACACCATCGCTAAAATAATTGAACAAGCCCACGAAGATTCTGCCTACTTACACCACTCTGTCAACAGACTTCAACGATTTCCAGAAGTAGAATCAATAATGATCGTATCTCATACCGTTCCATCTCCGTGGTTGGTAAATCACGACATAGATCTAACCGGTCATCCTAGATTCAACAGTGTTGGTAATCAACACTTAGCTCGTGCTTTTTCAGCTGATTCCGAAGGTAAGATCAAACAATGGTGTATGGGACACTATCATAATTGTATTAATAGGGATCTGGCTGGAACTAAATATGTCAGTAACGTCCGAGGACGTGCTAACACACCATGGTGTCAAACAGCATTTTATCCAAAACGAATAGTTATTGACTAGGCTCGAGTTTGACCTGAAGTGGGTAATTCTTTGCTCTAGCAGCAACAGTAACTTCAATACCCTTCTGTTCAGCAATTTCAAACGGCATTACCGCTACAATAGCCGAACCCTGTTCGTGAATGTCATGAGTGATCTCCATCGCCGTCTCTAATTCATAATCAAAGAACTCAATTAAAGTCTCTATTACAAATTCCATTGAAGTCTGATGGTCATTTAAATAAATGATTTTGAATAAAGGTGGTTCTTTCACTGAGATACTTGTTTTTGTTACGATGGTTGGTTCTGCCTGACTCATATTTGTTTCTCGTTGTATTGTGAGGGGATGTTTCCCCTCACAATATTTAGTTAATTAACTAGGATGACGTTATTTTACTCAATAATAGTATCGCCAGCATAGGTGATTGGAATAGTCTTTGGTTTAGCCGATTCTGGATTGAGACGTCGAATCTTTACACTTAAAATCCCATCCTTGACATCAGCACCAAGGACCTCTACATTTTCAGCCAGAGTCCAAGACCTTATAAATCTACGAGCAGAAATACCATGATGGACATATTCAACACCCTCTATTTTGTCTTGAACTGGTTTTTCACCAGTGATAACCAATGAACCATTGTCAATTTTGACTTCTAGTTCGGTTATAGAGAAACCAGCTACGGCAATTTGAACCTCAGTCTCGTGATCACCGTACTTGATAATATTGAATGGTGGGTAGTTTGTTTGTTGAGCAGCGCTCTGAGTCTCAATAGACTCAAGAACACGATTGATAAATCTATCGGCACCAAGAGCGTGACGATGAAAGTTATTTAAGTCAGTTGTAGTTAATCTATTCATTTTTTTCTCCTAAAAAGCAAGAATATTACTGAAATAGCCCATAGGCACTATTCAGTGGTTAGTAACTAACTATTAGTTACTGGATCTAATCACACCAACGATCTCATCTTCACGAATGATGTGATATTCTGTATTGTCCACTCGATGGGACTGACCAGCTTGTTTACTAAACATAACACGATCACCTGGTTTTACTGACAATGGTTTCAACGAACCATCATCTTTAATTCTTCCTGTTCCAACCGAGAGAACTATTCCCTGTGTTGGTTTTTCACTAGCGGCATCTGGTATCACAATGCCTGATTCTGTTACTGATTCATTAGCAATCAAATCAACAACAACACGATCATACAATGGTTTCAACGGACAAGTTTTCATATTATTTAGTCTCCATAGTCAATAATAAGAAGACTAGTCTATCACAATTTATTCTGTCTGTCAAGTTAAAATCCACAATTATTCTTGTTCAACCTAGTTTTTTTGATGTTCTTCATCAGACGATTTCTCAATGATGGATCTAGTAGTTTCAAATAATTTTTATAGATGCTACCTCGTCTAGACAGAATCATTAAAGTACGATTCCTACGCCAACGTTTGTATGAACGTTGAGCCATCCATTTCTGTAATCGTCGACAACACTTCATTGAACACCCCGTTCTTCCCTTAACCCTATTTATCGTTTCTGTTCTGACCGAAATATTTTTCTAAAAATTCTGGGACATCCCAAGGAAGACGATCAATATTACCACTAGATAATAAATTTCTTTGTTCTTTCAAGGTATGATCTGGGTTAAGGTTTTTCCACAACTTTGATGCTTCACGAATAGAATACCCATGATTTTTTATGTCACCGATATCAGCAATATTTAAAAACTGTACGTTATCAGTGATATCGACACCAACTTCTTCAAGTCTGAGATTTTCAACATCAATAGGTTGTTCATTGAACTCAACGGTGTCAACTATTTGAAGTGGAATAATATCCATTTCCGAGTATTGAGGTTCCTGAGTGTCAACTAACTTTTTTTTTAGTTTCTTGTCCCGTTCCCATTTGATACTTTCATTAGCTGCTAACACTAATGTTATTGCTAGTGGGTCAAACACAACCACTAATAGAATAATAACCCAACGAACTGCTCTTTCTAATGTAGCAGCGTCTGGATTGTCATTGTACACCATAGCAGCTATGTACTTGATAGGACCAACTTCCGCTTCGAATTTTCGTAATTCTGCCGCCAGTGGCGCTCGTTCATCATTTAGTTGTTTGATACGAGTCTGAGACTGGTCAATATCTTTTTGCAGTTGAGATCTTTCTTTTGACTGACTTTTTCTTATTTGAACTGCTCTACCAACGGCGTTTTCAGTGGTGGATCTAGCTATCGTTTGATCTACACCAGCATTCATTTGAGCGATTGCTTGACGAGAATATTCAATATTATCTCGTTCAATTTTTATTTTTTCATCTAAAACATTTATTTCTGCCGTTTTGTCAGCAGATACCACTCCTTGATCAGCATGAGCACGACTCAATAATCCAAACACACCCATACTTGTTATGGAACATAACACCAAGATAGCAATAGTCAAATATCCCCTCATCAACCATTTGCATGACCGCCAATAACGATGTAACCACACGGCAGCAGTTACTTTTGCCACTTCCATAGACGCAGACATAATGATTACTGGGATAGGAATAGCAGAAAAAATCGTAGCTATCCCCACCACACTGTAGTAACCAGAGATAAACGATAACACCAAAGCAATAAACAAAGTCCAAATTGATAGAAACATATCTTAACCCTTAAATAAGGACAGGATAATCCTTTATCCCATCATTCTCGGATATTTCAAACGATAGTATTCGAGTTAAGTATTTAGTCCGAGGAATCATTAGTTTTATCCCCAAACACGATGTCTCTCACAGATGTATTCTCTGCCGTCATAATCCTCGATGACCCAATCGGTGTCTAAAGGTATCTGAACTATCTTTAGTTTAGAAAACCGTCCGTTGGCAGATTCACCAAAGTCACTAACAACAGAAATCAACAATGGATCATCACGATCAATAGAATGGACCCATTGTTCAGAACCGTTCACTAACACTCGTGGACCGTAAAGATTGTCACTGTTACGATCTCCCTGTGTTTCTGTTGTGAATTCAATCTGAGATCGTTTCAGAAACTCTTGTTTTGCCCCAACAGACAAATCGAACCCACCATAGTCAGCATTGATAACTATTGAACGAATACCACGAAGAGCAGAAACAAAATCATCGTACACATGATCGTAGACGTTCTTCTGGTTCAGTGATTGAATATGTTCCAGACAGTCAGCACACAACAGAAACTTAGTTTCTTTGATTTGAGTACTAACTGCCCCATAGTAATGTCTACTGGAACATATCAAACAACTGCTTCTACGCATCCTCGTGGTTAAATAACTTGATGTTCTTTTCAATCACATTCAAATCTTTATCAAGAAGATCAATATTAGCCGATGTAAAACGAATGTATGATTCTTCAATGAACCAACGACTGTTATTCAGTGTCTTGACACCTTCCCTCAACCACTGATTACGAATCACACCTCGTTCAATATCGTCATATTCTGGATCAAACTCAAAGTTCAAACCAACAAAGTTCTTTAGAGTAGAATTTCCTCTTTCTGGATCACAAATAACATTCGCGGTGGACACTGGAGCATCTTGAATGTCACGATAAACCACACCGTCACGATAAATCTCGTTCAGGACCCATCCGCGAGTTGATCCATCATTCAGATGTTCGAACACGCTATAATAAACTTCAACGTAGGTGTTGGTTGAGTTAGTGATCTTATAAATGTCTGACATTATGTCTCTCCTTGTTTTACTGTTGATGAAAATTAAAGTATGTCTACGTCTTTTAGTGTACGCGAAATTCCATTGAATGTCAACCTCACATTGTTGAGTTCACCGTCTTCAGCCGGTCGAAATCTACAATATCCAGGAACCAACTCCAAAACTCCAGAAATAACGATATCAGATGGTGGTTTGATACGATAACAGTTATTTGGGGACCATATTGGATTAGTAGTATCAACCCACGATTCGTTATCTTTTACTTGAATTTCAGCACCGTCGGCCCAAGCCTTGATCAACTCACAATGTACATGTGGTTTAGTCATCAAATTTTCTCATAATAAATAATCTTTAATATTTGTATATGTATCTGAAGAAAGATCATAACTAACAGTATGAATGATTCTTTCCAAAGACTCTAGTATCTCCGATGCAGTTCGATTTATTTCCGGTTTACCTTCCTTTTCAATAACTCTACCTACTCTTTTGTTAAGTTGTTTGATGTCTCCACCAAGTGGTTGACGAAATAATAATTCGTAATAGTCGTCACCAGTCAATTTTCTTTTTCCAGATGGTTTTAAATATAATCTGTCAATTTTATCAAAAAAAGTAGATAACTCTGTTAACCAGTGATTTTTATTGATAGAATTGGGATACAGAGTCAAGTAAATTAAGTGATCAATAATAGGTTCTCTCATATTTCGTACATCTGATCTTGCATCTTGTCTTGAATCTGCCATCTCAAACAGAACAGTACCAGATACATAATCAAGAAATGAGTTAGTAACCTCACCTATTTTCATCAAATCTTCTGCCCCACTTCAAAACTACGGAATCTTACGAATCGTGGGAAACGAAGACTATAGGTACCGTCCTGATTCTGTGTTACAACATCTGCTTCGACTTCAACCAACTGACCAAGCAGTTGATCTCGTTCAACCCAATATTGATTGCGATCATCATCGCTAAAGCCACTGCCGACATTAACTCGAATATTCCTTCCATCATCTTCTCCTTCACAAATAATAGCACCCATACGACCAGCATTTCTGCCGGTTCCCTCTTCTACACCAACAATGGTCAAGTCCACAGATAGAACTGGTTTGTACTTCATCCAAGCGGTAGATCTCTTACAACGATATGGTGCTGACATATCCTTGATCATGATACCCTCAAGACCAGCATCCACTGCTTCAGCGGCATATTTCCAAAGAGTCTTGTGACCCTCTTCAGTATCAAGATCAACCTCAATGCCATCAACCACGGTCATGTATTTAAACTGATCTACAATCGGTTTGATTTTATTCAATAGGAGTATTCTCTCACTCTGAGGAACCTCACTGATACCATCTCTAAAATCATCTGATGATAGAACATCAAACACATTGAATACCATTCCAACCGTCTCTACATCAGTCTTACGACGAGCCTGTTTCATCAGTTGTTGAAAACTCTCACCCATGATTTCACCATCTAAAACAAACGATGAACCAAAGACTTCAGCTAATTGGTGATAATGGTCTTGTACCTCTTGGGAAATTTGAGGGAAGTTTTCAAATGGTTTACCATTACGACTCATGATATTAACCGTAGTGGCAGTGACCATGATCAGTGCCCGAACACCATCAAATTTAGACTCAAGTCGTTTTAGACCCTTCATCTTAGAAGGTTGACCAGAACAATCAGTAGCTAATTGACAACTGAACACAGGGATAGCCCACTGTGTATCACCAAGAATCTTATTCAGAGTCTTTTCACTGATGCCACACCTAAGGTCTTTGATTAGAACACGACGACACACATTATTCCACTCAACGGAGTCGAACTTACGACTAACATCACGAATAGCTTGCTTAGCAGCATTACCCGTGATAGAACGAGTACGAAGATCTTCACATAGAGCCCAGAATAATGGCCATGGGTTGGGTTGACCGGTCAGACCAACAGTTTTTTCAACTTGACGAATATTGAATACGAAGAAGGGGTTGTACGCTAGATAACAGTTAAAAAGAAAACACTCGGCATTTTCACAACCAAGATTTGTCATCATCAACGCCTGCTCAATAACTTCTTCTTTGAGAAGACGACTTGATGTACCTTCAATTTTCTCAATCCATTGAGCAGACACTTTTAATCCTTCAAATTTAGTTCCAGTTTGAATTTCGGTTTCAACTAGCATAATATTTAGTCCTCTCAATCAAGTTAAACAGTATAGATATTATAGCACTAAAAGATGGAGTTGTCAAGTGTTTTTTCGACCAACAATAAAAAACGACTCTAAAAATCATCCTAGAGTCGTTTGTTTTGAATCATTCGTCAGTGATTGCTTCAATGTTGTCTTCGTCCTTGTTTTTTCGTTTGAACCAACCTTCATCCACGGTCAGCATTGATACGATCAGTGTGATCGCTAATAAGAAAATTTCCATAGTGATTTACCTTTTTAGTTGTTGCTCAATCTTA
>Ga0209084_1003433_pt1 | contig 11687 bp, 12 predicted proteins | sample C_130820_MF_Meta_FD_187309 | JGI IMG/M metagenome (GOLD analysis project Ga0209084, IMG submission 187309) | Freshwater microbial communities from Lake Croche, Canada to study carbon cycling - C_130820_MF_MetaG (SPAdes) (version 2) | ecosystem: Environmental > Aquatic > Freshwater > Lake... | reverse complement strand
GTCAGTCCAGCTCTCGTCTCTCATTGGTCGTTATTGGGATGATGTATGAGCCCGCGCTAGCAGCGCGTGCTAACAGCTTGGCCGTGTCGCACTCATCGTGCTCACAGGCCTGCGCTGTTCTTTTTTGTTTGTTTGATCTCATTTGCCTTTGGATCATTGGTCTTGGGCTATTCTGATAGGTAAGTCACACTTAGCCTTGCTACAGGCTAAGTGTGACTTGGACCATTCTGATGAGGCCTTTTGTCATCCGCATCGCACGTGCTCTTTGAGGAGTTAGGGGTGGTTTGGCGGTCGCCCATTCCGTGCGTACTTGTTCAAACGCAGATCAATTGAGGCTGCCATGCGGACGACGGCCTCAGATCTTGTGGGTTGTAATTGTTCAACAGTGCCCACTCACAGCTTGATGTCGACCTAGAAAAGTCAGACATCTTGCTTTATTATCCCATGCCTTCCGTTCTCTGTATCACCTCCTACGGCAACAGCGTTATCAGGCGCTGGCAGCATCAATACAGGACGACCGCGATATAATCACTCCGTCACGAACGGCCATTCCTCGGTACGGCCTGCGATGTTGTATTTATAAGTGATATCCGAACTCACGCAGATTATTGATGATTATTTGTCATAAGTTTTGACCAATCTGGTGACTAGCACGGAGCTATATGATTACTAGCTCCTTACGATGGCGAAGGGGCTGGTAGGTTCACTAAGAAGCGTTTGTTGGCTCCTGGTATAAAAAACAGGACGGTCACGAGCCTAAAAAAATACAGGTGGTTCTGTTTCAACTGCTAAATAATAGCATGAGAAACCCATCCAATCTCCACACCACCAAACATAATATCGATATAGATGATGCCTTGCTCAATGACCTCAAGCGGCTGGGCATCGTCGAGACCCAATATGATCTGAGCAGACTGTGCGGCAAGAACATCAGCTACTACAGCAGCATGCGAGCCAAGGGATATGGCTTGAAGGTTGGCAGCCTGACCTTCATGTCCATGCGACTACGCAAGCGCATGAAAGAGATCAAGGACGCACGGGTCAGTGCCGTGCTGACCCATGCTGACAGATTGGTCCAACGCGCCATTGAAGAGAAATGCCGCCTACGTGAATTAGAGTTGAGCCAATGCTGATGCGCGAGATCACGGATGATCCCTTGGCCCTACAGAACAAGGCTAAGGCAACGGCGCTCAAACAAGAACGCAAACGTCTTACCGTTCAGCAAGCTCAGCTCAGAGCAGATAAGGCCAGACAGCGAGCCAACAAGGCCAATCAGAAGCTGTCTCAGGTTCGCGCCAAGCCATGATTGCATTATACGATCACGTGCAAGCCAATTCTTTGCGTCGTCAATTTGATGCACTCATAGAAGAACGTGATTCGCTGCGCACGCAGCTACTTCAGATTAGAAAGCAACAGGCAGCACTGGCGGAAAAAGCAGCGCGACTAAGATTACAGATTGTCATCAGAGACAAGTCACGTTTTGACAGCGAGGACACGGACTGGCGCTAGTAGCTCGCACGCACCGCAAGCGCTTTAGCGCGGGCTACAAGCTACTCAAACAGAGCAGCCGCTGCTCGAGTAGCGGGCAAACCCTGCCCGCTGTAGCACGCCTGCTGTGGATTATTGTTTTGCGAAGCGCGTAGGCCGCCCGCGGCCGCCACGATTTTTGACTATAGCATACGCTACCAACGCTATTAGCTGATCATTTGAGTGTAAGAGCAACCAGATTTTAGCTGGATTGAAAATTAAAATAGTTGTCCACGGGCTAAACTGACTGCACTATGTGTTTGTAGCTTTATGTTACTATCAAAAATCTTGGTCGATCTTTGAGGCCCGACGGCGTAGCCGAACTAATGGCGGTTTTCTGGCTCAGAAACACTGGAATTCTTTGAAATAGCCAAGCGAGCATGGGCTTTTGAATACCAATCAGCGCTTTTTGCGTTCTTAATTTTAGCAGCGCTTTTACGCTGCCGCAACTTATCAGCAATTGTTTTTGGCTTTTTTGTCATAATCATTCACGCTTCTTCTAAGGCGCGGTTTATGGCGCACTTATTAAGCAGCATGCAAGAGAATTTTTCCGCATAGCTGCCCGTCTTTTCGGTAGGAATGCGCTGCATCTGAAAGCAAGTTGCTGTGAGCGCAACACGCACAGAGGAGGTAACAATGAGCGCACTTAAGGCACTAAACTTCGTGGCTGTTCCAAAGCAAGCAGCAAACGATCCAGTACAGGCACGCCGTAACAAACTGATCGCGCAGCTGGAACAGCAGCGCGAGCTAGCCAAGGACGAGCACTATGTGGTCAAGCGGCAGAAGTGGGTCAAGCAGGACGATGGCGGCAAACAGCTGGTTGACCTGCCCAAGCGCGTGAAGAGATGGTGGCGTGTTGACGGCGCAGGTAACTGCTTCCTGATCCTGCGCTATGGCAACAAGGTGATCTCCCCCATGCCAGACAAGGGCGCTATCGCCGTAGGTGAAAAGGGCAAGCTGCCTGAGATACTGGACGCTGTGATTGCAGCGGTGAGGACTGGCGAGCTGGATGCTGTAATGGCTGCCGCTAAAGCAGTTGATCCTGCTCGTGGTATCAAGCGCAAGGCCGCTTAATAGACCAGTCTAAGACCTCTCCCCAAGAGGACTGTAGCCCTGCTTGAAAGAGCAGGGCTTTCTTTTCGTAGTCAAGGCGATGATAAAAAAATGCCGCACTCGAGAGTTCAATCCTCTCCGGGAGCACCAGCTAAGCAAGTAAATTCAGCATCTTAGTCAGGCCATAAAAAGCCAAAAGTAGTAAAGTTTTGACTTTACTACTTTTCAAAGCCGAAATCCTTTTTCGGAAAATATAGGTTGGGACGCCCCCCAACATATCGTTGGGATAGGCACCAACGTCACCATAAACCAAAAACGATAAGCATACGAAGAAAAGGGCGTTCTACTGGGAAAGCTAGCTGGCTGAACCGACTTCATCCCTATGCTTGCAGAAGCGCATAAAAAACAAACCTACTATTACGGTATATTAGAAGGCGACTATACGCCGAACACGAGCACTTAACATCGTAAAACGGAAGTATTACTGCCTTACGATTCATAACAATAAAAATAAAATGGAGAAGGAAAATAAATGAGCTTAATTTTGCCGAGTATAAAACTATTTTTATCGTATTGTTTTTTTCCGCTCATTAGGAGTGAATAAAGCCCATAATTTTTCCGCTCACCTCTGGATAATTTCGGTTGTTAACGATCTCACCTTTGACACGATATTGGTCCATTGCAAGAATACGATCGGCAAGCGCTACCATCTCCGGAAGATCACTCGTTATAAGCAAAACAGACAGACCTTCATCTGATAATTTTCGGAGTAATTCGTGGATATAGGCTTTCGTCTTTATATCGATTCCAACACTAGGTTCATCAACAATTAAAATGTGTACATTTGCCGCAAGCCATTTAATGAGGCTAATTTTTTGCTGATTACCCCCTGATAATAAGCCAACTAATTGTTGCAGCGATGGTGTTCGTACTTCCAGCATTTCTACAAGAGGGTTAATCGCTGCTATTACTTCCCGATCTGTAAGAAAGCCAAACCGAGCACTCAGCCGCTTCCAAATCGGGATGCTCGCATTATCAAGTACGGAGTGGATGAGAATAAGACCTTCTTGCTTACGATCCTCGCTGACATAGCCAATTCCATAGGCGTCGATTGCATCTGCAACACTTTTGATTTTGGCTTTTTGGCCATTCACCAATACGTCTCCATGCGTTACGCGATAACGCCCGATAATTGATTTAGCTAGTTCAGTCCGCCCCGCTCCAACCAATCCGTAAAGACCAAGTATTTCGCCTTTGCGGAGCGTGAGGTTAATATCCGCGTGTCCCAATTCTGTTGCAACCTTTACAAGCTCGAGAACAGGTTCCTCAGTTTTATGATCACGCAAGTCTGCATTAGGGATTTGCTCATTCCGCCCAATCATTAAGCGTACTAAATCTTGACGTCCGACATTGGTCATAGGTTGACTATCGCACGCATTACGCCCGTCTCGCAAAACAGTGACGGTATCGCAAATTTCTTGAATCTCTTCGAGCTTATGACTGACGAAGAGAATTGATACACCGTCGTCACGCAGTTTCTTCAAGAGCGAAAACAGCGCAACTGTTTCGTGAGAGGTCAAAGAGGCCGTTGGCTCATCAAGCAGAAGCACGCGAGATTTTAGCGATAATGCCTTTGCGATCTCAACAAGTTGCATTTTAGCAACGCTTAACTGCGAAACTTGTGTCCTCGGATCAAGATCAAGCTCTAAGAGATCAAGCCAGCCTTTAGCTTCTTGATGAACGCTCTCATAATCAATCGGCTTGAAAAGAGAGCCACCTAATCGATCTAGCAAAATATTCTCACCGATTGAGAAGCGGGGAATTAAATTTCGCTCTTGGTGGACAACACCAATTCCTGCTGCAATTGCTTCGCGTGGGCCACTAAAATGAAAAGGCTTTCCATCCAGAAGCAAATTACCAGAATCGGGGCGGTGAATGCCAGTAATGATTTTAATCAGGGTGGATTTGCCAGCTCCATTTTCACCAAGCAGCGCATGGATAGATCCTGCAGCCAAATGAATAGAAACATCTGACAAGGCTTTGACACCTGGAAATGATTTGCTGATGTTTTGCGCTTCAAGAAGAGATGTCATCAATCAGATCCTCTTCAGGCTTTTTTGGAAACGAACTTCGCGTATTCGGTTCATGCCAACAGCCCAGAGAATAAGTCCACCAAGTACGACTTGAACGAGAAAGGGATCAATTTCAAAGAGTACTAAGGCCTGCGTGATGATCGCGACAATCACCACACCTAAAACGGTGCCGGCAACACTGACATGGCCACCCGCTAAGACAGCGCCGCCAATAACAGGCGCCGCAAAGGATAAAATGAGCCAGTCATCGCCTATAGAAGGTTGACCCAATTGAAGCCTAGCAACCAACATAATTCCGGCCATTGCCGCTAAAATGCCCGAAATCGCATGAGCCCACATGATGGTGCTTTTGACGGAAATTCCCGAAAGCTCAGCGGCGTGTAAATTGCCGCCGACGGCAAGAATATAACGGCCTACCCGTTGGCGGGTTAGCAGATAGAACACGAGCAATACCGTTACCACCATTGGTGAAACGAGCCAAGGTATGGGGCCAAACATGACCGTATTACCAAACGCTTTCACACTATCTGGTACATGATAAAAGGGCTGCGCTTTTGTAATACCCAGATTAATGCCTTTAAAAATGGAAAGACTTGCTAATGTTATTACGAAGGCAGAAATGCCCGTGCGGGCAATAATGAAACCGTTGACAAGACCCCCTGTCAAACCAATCAGAAGCGCTAAAATAGCCGCCATGAGTGGTGGCAATTCCCATACTTGCATCATACCTGCAAAAGATATTGCAGCGAGCCCGCCAATGGCGCCAACGGACAGGTTCATCTGACCAATGCCAATGATGATCATTTGTGAAAGAGCAATCACAGCATTGACTGAGATGGCCAGCAGAAGAACCTGAATGTTAAACGGGGAGAGAAAGGTTGGCTTCAACGCGGCGATAACCGCACCGCCCATTACTATAATCAGCAATGGTCCAGCCCAGTCCGATTGAAGATAGCGTAAAATTCGAGCATTCATCAGTAAATACCGCGTCTTTGCAAATAGCTGCGTCTGGCGAGATCAAGAAGGACGGCGAATAATAGAATGGCACCAAGCATGGCCTGGATCCAAAATTCGCCGACACGTAGTTGCAGTAACCCGTTTGTGAGCATGGTCACTAGCGCTGATCCTAGGAACGTTCCGAGCAAGCTAACCCGCCCGCCCATAAGCAACGTACCGCCTAGAACGGGACCTAAAAAGGCAGGCAGCAACCAGTCCTGACCGAGATGTCCAGCCATTGAAGGGATGGCGGCCCCATTGCGGGCTACAACCATTAGAGCAGCAGCCCCAGCAAGGGCGCCAGAAAGCGCATGGCAGATGATGTAAGTGCGATCAACACGAATGCCGGATAGTTCAGATGCGGCCGCATTAGCGCCCGCGGCCAGCATCTGCCTGCCTAACGGAGTGAAACGGTATAAAACATAAAGCGCAATAGCAAAAATACAGCTGACGATCAGTAGCGCGGAGACGGTTCCAAATAGTCGCAATTTTCCGAATTGAGCAAATTCGGGAACAATCACACGAAAGGCCTGAGCATGGGTCAGATAAATCATTAGACCAAAGAAAATACTCATCGTGGCGAGCGTGATGATAAAACTGTGAAGTCCTGACCGCACGATCAATATGCCATTGATAGCGCCCAAAAATGCACCGAAGGCCAGCGCCAATAGGATAGCCACAGGGTATGGGACTCCGGCTGCTTCGATTAACCAGCCACACGCCATAGCGGCGCTAACACCAATGGCACCAACGGCTAAATTTAAGCCGCCTGTTACGATGACGACCATCATTGAAAAACCGATCATGATATCGATAGACATAATGCGTGTTAGGGAAAAGACATTAAAGACCGAGGCAAAGCCCGGCGTTGCTAAAGCGAAAAAAGCACCAAATAAAATAATAAGTGCAAAGAGGCCGAATTCATTGGTTTGGTAAAAGCGCACGCAGAAAGCCTCACCTAAAGAAGTATTCTAGTTCCGTATATCGCGGGGTACAAAAGGATGGAAAGGCCGCCATTAATATGGCGGCCTTTCTTCGTCGATACCTTATTTGCAAGCCAAATAGGTAGCCTCAAAAGTCTTCATGATGTCTTTGGTGATGGACTGCATGGATGCAACGTAATTGTCGACAGCATCCTTGCCAGCAAACACCGTACCCGAGTCGATGAAGCGATTGGTAAGCGCGTTGGACTTAAACGGTGCGTTTGCTTTCACCGTGCAGCCATTGCGGAGCTTATCGGCTACGTATGAGCCAATATAACCCTGGCCATAGGGGTTCTGGAGCATCGTGCCGTGGACGAAACCATCCTTAATGGCCTTGATAACAACTTCGTCGTGGTCGATGCCGACCATCTTGATACGTTTATCGCCGATCTTGCGAAGAGCATTGGAGGCAACAACCGCAGGCACCCAAGCCGTCGTTACAATGCCATCCACTTCACCGGCATGGGCGGCGAGATAGGCATTGATTTTTTCTTCGGCGGGCTCCGGTGCGTCAATGTCAGCGATAACCTGCACAACTTTAACATCGGCACCTGCTTCAGCTGCAGCTTTATTAACCGCATCAATACGAAGCTGGGTATTTGGATCGACAAGGAAGCCTGTGAAATGGGCAATACGGCCCTTGCCACCCATAGCCTTGATCAACTCTTTTGTGCCTAAATAGGCTGAGTTACCGGTATCCGTACCGAAGCAAAATAAAGCCTTGGTAGGTTCTTTCAAGCAGCCCGCCAAAGCAATAACCGGAGCCCCCGCATCGGCCAACTCCGCCGCCGTGCTATTGGAACCAACGGGATCGCCAGGGAAGATCAAGAAAGCATTATATTTTTGGCTAAGAAGGCTCTCAAGTAATTCATTCTGTTGGCTCAATTCCCACTTTTGCGGGACGCGATAATCTGCGGCACCCAATTTGAAGTCTTTGACTGCATCCTTGCCGGCCTGCTCCCAGGCCGCAAAATACGGATGCGGGCCGCCCGGCACCAAGGCAACACGGGTTGGATCGGCTGCAAATGCCGAAGTTGCAATTGCTGCGAGCGCAATGCCTCCAGCAATCGCTGATTTAAATAATGGTAAATGAAGCGACATGGTTCAGCTCTCCCTTAACATTTCTGGTGGGCCGTCGATTTTGACCGCCCCGACCACAATTATGAGCGTTTTGCTCTCTTGCGTGATCTGTTGATACGCTAGTATACAAGAACTCAACCTGCAACTGGCTTGTACTTCATGCGTATAAAAATTCTCAAATATCTGTTTTTGACCCCCAAAATGGGTAAAAAGTCACTTAAAAGCCCAGCGGTCGGGGCTGTTTGAATGAAAATCGATCAAAAATGATGATGCTGAAACCGCTAAACGCAGCTTTCGAGCCAAATATGGACGAGCCCCTGCAATTGTCCATCGAGCTGGACCGGCGGAAGCCTGTAAGCGACCAAATCTACACGGCGCTAAGGCAGGCCATTATCACCCTCGAGCTGCCGCCGAGCACGCCGATCAGTGAAAACCGTATCTGCCGCCATATCGGTGTATCCCGAACACCAGTCCGCGAAGCTATTATCCGCTTGGCCGAGGAAGAACTCATCGACGTTTTCCCGCAACAAGGAAGTTTCGTCTCGGCCATTAAGGTGAGTAAGATTCGTGAGAGCCATTTTACGCGCAAATGTCTGGAACTCGGAATACTCGGCAAAGTAGCCGAGCATTGGTCACCCGAACTCTCTACCGAGGCGCGCAAAATACTTGCAAGGCAAGAGCATGCGTTGAGTTTAGACGACAAGGAGCTTTTTCATTCTCTCGATGAAGAATTTCATAAATTCTTCTCAGAATCTGTCGGCTATAGGGGTGTTTGGAATGCCATACAGGGCGCAAAGGCGCGGGTTGACCGCTTACATCGACTGGCTGCTATTGAGGGGCGCCTGCCAATTGTTATCGAGGAGCATAGGGCAGTGATCGATGCGCTTGACCGAGGCGATATATCGGGTGCTACCGCCGCAATGGTTTATCATCTCGATCGCATCCTCGCACTGCTCGACCTCATCATCGAACATAATAAGGAATATTTTGCAGAGTAAGAGGATTTTTTGTAATGGCCAGAATTGAACGCGTCGAACTTTGCCTTGTTGACCTCGTTCCTAAAGTGAAACGGGTCGACGCCATTCAGTCCTTTGTGTCGCAAGAAACGCCAATTGTCCGAATCTATGATTCAGATGGTGCCGTTGGAACGGGATATAGCTACACGATTGGAACAGGTGGGTTCTCAATCATAGAACTATTACGCCGTACGCTCCTGCCTGCCTTGATCGGTCGCAACCCCGCCGAGATCGAGCGTATTTGGAACGACCTCTTTTTCATGACGCATGCGACAACGGTAGGTGCCATAACCTCTTTAGCCATTGCAGCGATTGATACTGCACTTTGGGATCTGCGATGTAAAAAAGCGGGACTGCCGCTGCATATTTTCGCCGGTGGAGCGAAAGATAAAGTCCCACTCTACACGACCGAAGGCGGATGGCTACACCTCGAAAAATCTGCGCTTGTGGATGATGCGATTAAAGCGAAAGAGCAAGGCTTTGGTGGATGCAAATTAAAAGTTGGTCGCCCCGTTGCAGAAGATGTTGAGCGGCTATCAGCTGTGCGATCTGCAGTCGGTCCGACGTTTGAAATTTTTACCGATGCCAACCAAGCCTTTCGTGTTGATGATGCCGTTCGACGCGCCCGCCATTACGAGGCGATCGATATCGGCTGGCTCGAGGAACCGCTAACGGCAGACGATATCGACGGACATGTACGCCTTTCGCAATCAACCACGATGCCAATCGCTGTTGGTGAAAGCCTTTATAGCCCGCTTCACTTCCGTGAATATCTTCAACGCGGTGCCTGCTCGATTGTACAGGTCGACGTCGCTCGCATTGGCGGTATCACGCCGTGGCTAAAAACGGCCCATCTTGCTGAAACATTCAACATCGCTGTTTGTCCACATTTCCTCATGGAATTGCATGTCGCACTTTGCTGCGCGGTGCCGAATTCGCGCTGGGTTGAATATATCCCGCAGCTCGATTCGCTAACGACCAAGGGCATGGAAATCGTAAACGGTCACGCTGTACCGAGTATGGAGCCGGGTCTTGGAATTGCATGGGATTTTGATGCGATCGCAAAGGCCGCCGTATCAGGTTCGACCAGCACCGTGACGAAATAGCGATTTTTAAGGAGATCTGCAATGCGCCGTTTTGCTCAACTCATCAAAGTTAAGCCCGAAGCGCTTGACGAATATAAGCGTATTCACGCGTCAGTATGGCCCTCCGTTCTAAACACTATCAGAGACTGCAATATCCATAATTACTCGATCTTTCTGAAAGAGTCGGAGCATATGCTCTTTGCCTATTTCGAATATCATGGCAAGAATTTCGAAGCCGATACGCAAAAGATGGCCGCTGACCCCGAAACGAAAAGATGGTGGGCGATCACCGATCCTATGCAGGAGCCGTTCGAAACACGCAAAGAAGGCGAATGGTGGACGATACTTGAAGAGGTGTTCCACACCGATTGACGCGAATTCCAGCGCCCATCACCTAGCACCGGCTGATACGAGGACGTAAAATGAATAATCCAGAACGCCCGTTTAGAACCCGTCAGGGACAAACTTTGCCTTTTCGAGCTTTGGGATTTGGCGCGGCCCCACTTGGCAATCTTTATCGGGCGATTTCAGAAGACGCCGCGCGCTCCGTACTTCTTTCAGCTTTTGATGCCGGATACCGCTATTTCGATACGGCGCCGCTCTATGGTCTCGGTCTTTCAGAGACACGACTGAACGCTTTTTTAAGGCTCATCCGCGAGACGCATCCAGATGAACAAATTCTAATATCGACAAAAATTGGGCGGATCTTAAAATCGACCGCGCCAGAGAAGCGAACAGGCATTGGTTTCTTTTTCAACACACCTTCCCGCGAAGTCGTATTTGATTATTCCTATGACGGCGTTATGCGGTCGCTTGAGCACAGTTTCGAACGGCTTGGCATCGACAAGATCGATATTGTGCTGTGTCACGATGTTGATATTTTTACCCATGGTTCGAAAGCTGCTTCTGATGCGCGTATCGCCGAATTTATGGAAGGGGGCTATCGCGCGCTCTTGGAATTAAGAGCCGCTGGCGTAATCAAGGCGATCGGTGCGGGCATCAATGATTGGCAGGTAGCCGATAAATTGGCGCGAACGGGCGATTTCGATCTGTTCTTGCTTGCTGGACGCTATACACTTCTTGAGCAAGACGCACTCGAAACATTTTTACCTTATTGCGCAACTCAAAGAATTGGCGTGATTGTTGGTGGTCCCTTCAATTCCGGCATCCTCGCAACCGGTGCCGTTGCGGGCGCGTTTTATAATTACGAAGCTGCGCCGCCCGATATTATGTCACGTGTTTCAAAGATTGAAACAATCTGCAAAGCACATGATGTGCCGCTTGCAAGTGCCGCACTTGCCTTCCCGCTCGCTCACCCCGCCGTGGCATGTATCATTCCAGGTGGACAAACGCCTGTGGAAGTTAAACGTAATGCCGACACACTTAGTATAAAAATTCCATCACGTCTTTGGTCGGATCTCAAAGCGGAAAGGCTGATCCGAAGCGACGCGCCTGTGCCGGCCTTATGAAAATAGTACAAATTTTTTGTTCTTTACGGCAACATTCGTCTTTCTATCCGCTTAACCAGAAGCATTGGATCCTAAGCGGTGTAATAAACTTTCATAATGATCAAACAACGTAATTGATTTTAGTATCATTTAAGCCGGCCACATCAAGCTCAACGGCAAAAAGTGAGCCTGAAAGTGGAGCAGATTGTAAATTTCGTTGATCCTGCTCGTGGTATCAAGCGCAAGGCCGCTTAAGAGACTAGCCTAAGACCTCTCCCCAAGAGGCCTGTAGCCCTTCTTGAAAGAGCAGGGCTATTCCTTTATACGACGCTCTGACGATTTGAGGAGAGCCAAGCAACTTCTACCTTGATATTCTCTAATCAAGTCGCCATTTACGTATCAAGCT
>Ga0209084_1003428_pt1 | contig 11698 bp, 8 predicted proteins | sample C_130820_MF_Meta_FD_187309 | JGI IMG/M metagenome (GOLD analysis project Ga0209084, IMG submission 187309) | Freshwater microbial communities from Lake Croche, Canada to study carbon cycling - C_130820_MF_MetaG (SPAdes) (version 2) | ecosystem: Environmental > Aquatic > Freshwater > Lake | place... | reverse complement strand
TTAAAAACTTTCCCTATTTTTGTGCTATAACTAATCCACCCTTGAAAAAACTGAAATTTTAAGGGTTGATATATACAATCAATCAGAAATATTTTTATTAGCTTTATAAACTTTTAGAAAATTATGATTATAAATAAACCGTTCTTTAAAATACAAATTAAATTACTCCAGTAGTAAATTGAAGTGTTACTTCGCAGGATATGAAAAAACACACTTTGATGATTTCCTCTGGTCAATATAATTAAAAGCAAACATAGCGATAGTTTGAGATACTTCGATAAATATCAATTAAACTAGAAAAAGTGACAAGCGACAGCAAGTCTACTGGATTCAAATAAAAACCGAAAGGAGATTTGAATTAAAGTGAAAAAGTCCGAGTAATTCTCGTAAAGGGTTAAGGAATTCATAAACTTCCTTTAAATAAAGAGATGAGTGATATGGTCACTACAACTATAGGCAAAGTTTAGGAGAGAATTCTTTGTAACGCTTAGGCTAAATTTACTTGTTTGCAAATTATAAAAGACCAGATTAACAGAAATGTTATTCTGGTCTTTTTTTTTGTAAAAAAATAACAATTAAAAATTAAAATATAGATTATGTCAAAATTTAACACAACTGTGCCAAAGGCAAAAACATTAACTGAAAACCTAGCAGGTGGACAAGCTTATAAACAATCTGATGAACTAGCATTAGTATCATTACTATTAACTTCATTTGTTAATGATCAATTCTATAAAAATGCTCAAACAACTCTTGATGATTTGAGAAAACTTTCTGAGAAAGTAAAAGATAAAGAATTTGTCGCTAAAGCCGCTATCTTTGCTCGTGACCGTTTTGGTATGAGAAGTATTACACACGCACTTGCTGGTGAATTAACTTCACAATTGAATGGTGCTGAGTGGGGTAAGAACTTCTATGATAAGGTAGTTGTTCGTGTTGATGATATGACAGAAATCATGTCATACTACTTAGCTTATAAGACATCTAAAGATAGTCCAAAGTTTCCAAACTCTTTGAAGAAAGGTTTTGCTAAAGCTTTTGATAAATTTGATTCTTATCAACTTGCTAAATACAAAGGAGATAACAAAGAAGTTAAACTTGTTGATGTTGTTAATATTGTTCACCCAGTTCCAACTGTTAGAAATAAGTCTGCCTTAGAACAACTTATTAAAGGCGAATTAAAAAGCACTGATACTTGGGAATCTAAGTTATCACAAGCTGGTCAAGTAGCTGAATCTGAAGAAGATTTAACTAAACTAAAGTCTGATGCTTGGTCCGAACTAATCATTGGTAAGAAGATTGGTTATTTTGCTCTTCTTAGAAATCTCAGAAACATCATTAATCAAGCTCCTACTGCTATTCCAGCAGCATGTGAGTTATTAGTTGATGAGAGAATGATTAAGAGTTCTAGAGTTCTTCCATTTAGATTTACAACTGCTTATGATGAAATATCTAAGTTAGGTTCTTCTAAAGAAGTCCGTGATGTTCTTGTTGCTATCAATAAAGCTTTAGACATCTCAGTTTGTAATGTTCCAAAGTTTGATGGTGATACATTAGTAGTTATGGATGTATCTGGATCTATGAGTGGTAGACCATCTGAAATAGCTTCTTTATTTGGAGCTATCTTAGCTAAAGTTAATAACTCTGATGTTATGACTTTCTCTACTAGTGCTAACTATAAACAATATAATCCAATGGACTCTGTATTGACTATTAGAGATGGATTTAGATATGCTGGTGGTGGAACAAACCTAAGAGATGTTTTCGTCAAGGCTAATAAGGCTTATGAAAATATAATAATTCTATCAGATATGCAATCTTTTATAGGGTATGATACTCCATTGTCTCAACTAAATTCTTATAAATCAAGATTTAATTGTAGTCCACATATTTATAGTTTTGACTTAGCAGGACTTGGTACATTACAAATTCCACAAAATCAAATTTATTGCTTGGCTGGCTTTTCAGATAAGGCATTTGATATAATGTCTCTATTGAAAGAGGATCGTAATGCACTTGTTAATCAAGTCCATTCAATTTCTCTTTAAACTGTTGCTCTGTCAACTTATTTTTAGATATGTTAATTGACCTCTTTGTTATACATAAGTTTTCTAAACTTCCTATGATAAGGGGGTAGATTTCATTTAAAAATCCATATTGATATTCTATATATTAAAATTATGATAGTATCTTTATCTTATCCGATGATAATTAAAACAATAAAAAACCCACTCATTTGAGTGGGTTTTTTATCTATTGTCTTCTCTATAAGCACTTACTGAATCAGATATTTCATTTTCATCTATTGTAAATCTTTTAGTTTTTATATTATATGAAGCTACACCGTATATATCATCTCCTATAAACACACCAATGTGAGTATATTCATCATCATCATCATTGGTGTCCATATATTTATCAAAGTCTATTTCTTCTGATCTATAGATATCTCTAAGTTTTTTTAATCCTTCTAAGTATTCTTTATCTTTTGTTGAGATGTATTGATTATATGCGTCTTTTAACTCTTTTGTATTTATTTCACTACTTGTAAAAGATATTGAAAATGTATGAGATACTTTATCACCTAATTTATCTACTAAATATAAATTTTCTTTCATTTTCAGTCCTTCTGACTCAGATCTATCAATCATTTCATCAATTGAAATTTTGATTGTGTTTAGATTGTCAACTATTTTATTAAAATCATTTCTACCTGATGTTATGTTGTATTGAATCCGACAAGTATATAAAATACTATATTTTTCATTATCATCAACTAATGTATTAAATGCATGCCCTTTTGAATCCTTCAAATATCTAGCATTAGTAACTTTAGCAAATTCTTTAACATCAAATAAACTATCATTGAATAAATCTGAATTTATAGATTTAGATTTTAAAAAAGAACTATACTCTTTTGATGTTCCAAAAGATTCGTTTATAGAAAATTCATTATATCTTTTTAATTTCATAGAGTATATATTAAATTACTTCCAGATTTTTTCTAAATCTATCTTAGAATTTATATCTATGACTCTTCCATTTTTTCTAAGTGAATATGTTTGTATAGGTTGAAACATTTTAACTATATCTCTAACTTTCTTTTTTTCTTCAGGTTCCATATCAAAGTTGAATATTTGAATAAGATTTTCTATCTGATTAAATGTTAGTTTGTTTTTATCACCTGAAAAGAAAGTAAAGTTATAACTGTAATTATTAAATTTAGCAGAGTCTGGTTTATTTGATTTACTAATTAAAAACTTAGTTAAACAGTTTTCTAAACCAATTGATGGTAGTGAATATCTATATCCATTAACTATAAATTCTCTATTTTTATTATCATAATGTTTCATTAACTCATCATTAATAATAAAGTAGTTAAAGTGTTTAGGGTTAAATTCTATAATATCATTTATTCCTTTTTCATCATCAAAGTATTGTAGTTTTATAGATTTTCCTTTTGTGAATTTAACAATTTCAAAAAATAAAAAAATAATATCAATACTCTTAATATCATTGAATGTATATCCTTTTGAGATTTTAATATTTTTCTCGACAAGGTTCTTTAATTTACTAATAACAACACCTACATTATCTTTAATATAGTTGTGTTCATATTCTATAATATCTTCTATATCAGCTCTTTTGATAGAAATTTCAAAGTCCTCTTTATAGAATAAACCTTGTGATGGTAGTGTCTTAATATCTATCTTTTTTGTTAGATTAAGAAGCCCTCTTAATAAATCCATTAACATATTTAAATAATATTTTTATTATATATTATTTCAATGAGGTTATGTTCATCTAATATATACATAATGATAATTAATGATGACTGCTTCAACTATATTACTACAATTCCTTCAAATTCAATAGATTTAGTACTAGTTGATCCTCCTTATTTAATCTCAAGAAAGTCAGGATTTCAAAGTTATTCAGATGGAGCTAATGATGAAATGAAAACTAAATATGGGCAGTTATCTATTGACTTTGGTGATTGGGATAAATCAGAAATTGATTGGAATAAACTATTTTCTGAATACTATAGAGTTCTTAAAAAAGGAGGAACTGTTATTTTCTTTTATGATATATGGAAATCAAATGAGATTAAAGAAGCTGCTGAATTGAGTAAGTTCAAACAACCAAGAGTTTGTCAATGGCAAAAAACAAATCCAGTTCCTGTTAATTCTAAGCTTAATTATTTATCTAATGCTATAGAGTATTTTTTTACCTTTGTTAAAAGTGGTAAACCTACTTTCAACTCTGAATATGACAACGGTGTTTATAGATATCCAATTTGTCATGGTAAAGAAAGATTAGAACATCCAACACAAAAACCTTTGAGTTTAATATCGGATTTAATTAAGAAACATTCTAATCCAGGAGATATGGTACTAGATACATTTGCAGGATCGGGTACCACCGGACATGCTAGCATTTTAACAGATAGAAAATATATCTTAGTGGAAAAAGAAGAAAAATATTTTGAAATAATAAAGAATAGGTTGAAAAATTTATCAACAAATAATAATTTTAGTAATATATAAAATAAAATATTAATTTAATATGAGTATAATAGTAAAAAATTCACAACTTAATAATGAAACAGTTGAAGCTTTGAATATTTTAATTGATTTAGATATAAATGCAACTGCCGCTTTTAGACTAACAAGAATAATTAAAGAGTTATCATCTATTGTTGATGATAAATTAAAAATGGAGAAGAAAATTCTTGATAAATGGATTGAGAAAGATGAGTCAGGAAGTCCAATTAGACCTAAAGATGAGTCAGGTAATATAGTTGATGGTGCTGTTAACATTACAAATGTTGAGGAGTTCACAAAAGAAATGAAATCTCTTATGGAAATTGAAAATGAAATCTCTTATGATAAAATTAAATTTGAAGAATTAAATTTAACAACTGCTAAGGTTAAAGATTTGATGAAATTAGAATTTCTATTTGATTAATGCCTCTACCGTATTATATATGGAGTAAAATCTTAAAAATAAATAGAAGAAAAAGATTTATTGAAAAGTTATTTCTTAAAAAGTTTGATAAGTAATTATCGGACTTTTTATTTATACTATGACATTTTAATATATAGTATAAAATTATCAATTTTTAATGCCAAGTACTTATAGTATAAATGTTGGTTTATCCACAGAAGCTCATAGATTAGCTACAATTGAAGATGTATTAGATTTGTTTCCTGATAATTTAGAAAAATTAGTTAACCCGATTGATATTAGGAGCGCTGTTTATTCTACTTCGGAAAATTCTATATTTAAACAACTAACAGGTAGTGCATCTATTGAATATATTGGTATTAATAGAAATGATATTTATAATAAAATTTATTTTGGTAAGAAACAATTATCAAGTAATGATATAATGAGTTCATCACTTCTTAATGGTGATACTGATACATTTTTCTATAATACAAAATCTGATTCTAGTTTATCAAATCAATATACTAAAATAAGTATTTTATCTGGTACTAACTCTGCTTGGTATAATATAGCTCCTTATATAAGATCTTATATAGCTATTAGTCCTACTTTTTCACAAAGTATTCAATATAGAATAACCAATCCATCATCTGGTAATGTTAATTTAAAAACTGATTCTGGTAGAGTTTATATAAATGATATAGGTCTACCAACTATTAATGAAACATTCGCATCAGCATCAAATAATGCTATTTTAGAATATAGTGGTGGTAATTTAAATTGGATATTTAATAACTTTGCAACATCATCTGTTGGTACTCCTGGTATTACTTTATCAATTTTAGGGAATCCAGTTACCGTAAATGGTTATGATATAGAGCTAACAGATAGTAGACCAATCATTCAAGATTCCTTTAATAGTATTCAAACAGGTCAAACATTTTCAAGAGCTTCTTTAGTTGATGTTATAGAAAGAATGTTATATTCTTATATACCACCGGCTGTTAGTTTATCCGTTAGCCCTTCTATTGGTGAGAAAGGTAATCCACCAACTATTAATGTTACATATAACATTACAAAAGAAACTGATCCTATAACTAATTGTCAATTTACATCTGGTAATGTTATTGGGTTTTCAAGTCCAGCTCCTATAAATATTCCAGGTTTATCAGTTGTAACTGGTAATGTTACGGGAATTGCTCCTTTTGGATTTAGCACTTCATATGTATTTCAATCTACTGATTCTGGAATTTCTAATAGTAGTGTACCTACAACAGTTAGTGCATCAGCTAGTTTTAATTTAGTTTATCCTTATTTCTGGGGAGTTACTTCATCAAATGTTGTAAATGCAACACAGATGAACTCTATACTTGGTGTTTTATCAAAATCGATTACTGATAAATCTAATAAATACCCTGTTTTAAGTGGGGTTGGGTATGTTTATTTTGCTTATCCAAGTAGTTATGGATATTTATTACAGATTTTAGATGAGAATACTAATACTGTTTCATTCACATATTCTATATATAGTGGACCTGGATTAACATCTCCAAGTTTTTATTGGTCAAATGTTTCTTATATAGTTTATAAAATTGGACCAACAACAGTTGGATTTCCTAACTCAGTGGGTTGGCAATTTAATTATACTCTTGATCCGAATATAACAACAACGACTACAACGGTTGCTCCGACTACTACGACTACAACGGTTGCTCCGACAACTACCACAACAACTGCTGGTGGTCCGACAACGACTACTACAACTGATAGTCCGACAACTACCACAACAACTGCTGGTGGTCCGACAACGACTACTACAACTGATAGTCCGACAACTACCACAACAACTGCTGGTGGTCCGACAACTACCACAACAACTGCTGGTGGTCCGACAACGACTACTACAACTGATAGTCCAACAACTACCACAACAACTGCTGGTGGTCCGACAACGACTACTACGACTGATAGTCCAACCTGCTGGTCCAACAACGACTACTACGACTGATAGTCCAACAACAACGACAACAACTGCTGGTGTTCCAACAACTACAACTACGACTGATAGTCCAACAACAACCACAACAACTGCTGGTCCAACAACGACTACTACGACTGATAGTCCGACAACAACGACAACAACTGATAGTCCGACAACAACGACAACAACTGCTGCTCCAACAACGACTACAACAACGGCAGCTCCAACAACGACTACAACAACGGAAGCTCCAACAACAACTACAACAACGGCAGCTCCAACAACGACTACAACAACGGAAGCTCCAACAACAACTACAACCACAACAGTTCCGACTAATGGATGGGATCCTTTATATAAATCATCATTAATATCATTATCTTTTGGAAATCTTAATGCTGATATAACGGCTACTGGTACTGCTAGTGTTTTAGGTTTAACACCTATAAAATCAGGTCAAAAAGTTATGTATAGCGTGTCTCTTAACATTAATCCATCTGGTGCTGTTTTACTTGGTATAGGAATGACATCATTTGATGTTAATGATCAAATTGGTGGTATTGATAACAGCTCTATAGGTGTTACTAATAATGGAGATGTTTATTATGGAGGTAGTCTTATAACTAACTTAGCTGGGTTTAGCTATAATACAGGAGATATTGTAGATGTTGCTTATGATTATAATGCTGGTTTAATGTGGATAAGAGTTAATAATAATCCTTGGAACAATAATCCGATGGCTGATCCTGGTGATCCTCTTGATCCATTAGGTCTTTCATTTAGTGATCCATATACTTTATCAAGATTTGCTAGACCAGCCGCTTCTATTTTATTTACTGATCCTAGTCAGATTTCTATTCAAAATACTTTTTCTTCAAATACACCACCTAGTGGATATACATTTATTTACTAAAAGTAGGATAATAAAATAAAAAAGAATAGTTGGTAATTTAACTATTAAAGTTTAAATAATTAATATATACAAAAAAGATAAAAATTATTAATGCCAGCAACTTATAGTATAAATAATAATACAGCATATGAAGCGGCTAGATTAGCCACAATCGGAGATGTACTTAATCAACTACCTGATAATACAAATAAATTAATATCACCTAAGGATGCTAGAGATGCTATCTACTCATCTTGGGAAAATTCAGTATTTAAACAATTAACAGGTAGTGCTTCTATTGAATATATTGGTGTTGATAAAAATGGACTAAATAATAAAATTCTACTTGGTAAAAAACAGTTAGGTGGAGTAGATGTTCTTAATAGTACTTTATTAAATTATAGTTTTAATGATACAGACATTTTCTTTTTTAATAATAAATCTGGTATTACTCCAAGTAATACAAAAGTTTCTTTTTTATCAGGCACTAACTCGGTTTTATACCCATATGCTCCTTATATTAATTCATATCAAGGAACATCATCTTTACATTTAGAAATTGTAAATCAAACAGGTGATATAACAATTGATAGTAGTACTGGTAGAGTTTCAATTAACAATGTAACTTTTCCTACAAAGTTAGAAACAGCATCGGCATCAAACGGTCAAATATTAAAATATTACAATGGTAGGTTAATTTGGGATGATAATACAATAAATGTTGCTTCAATTGGAAGTACTAATTCCGTCACTAATATTACTGGTAGTCCAGTTTTAGTAAATGGACATAGTTTAGAATTGACGGAATCCTCACCAATAATTGCAACATTTGGAAATATTGAACCTGGTCAAACATTTAGTAATGCACCTTTAGTTGAAGTTGTTAGACAAATGTTATATCCTCATTTAGGACCTGATGTTAGTTTATTAATTAATGTTAGTCCTTATAATGAAACACCTAGTGGGTTTACCACTTCAGCAGTTGCTGAATTTGGAAATATATATGTACCAGATATTGAATTAGCTTGGTCTATTACTAAAAAGTCAGACCCTGTTATATTTGCTACATTAAGTAATGCTTTCTTAGGAGGATTCGCTCCTACTTTACCTATTAGTTATCCTGGTTTAACATCTATTTCTGGATCTTCTTTAGGTTATACACCTTCTACTTCAATGACTTATACTTTAAGTGTTTATGATAGTGGTTCTACTAATTATCCACTAGATAGTATGGCAATTGCTACTGGATCAAGCACAGTTACTTATGCTAATACATCAGTTACTTTAGATTTAGTTTATCCATTCTTTTATGGTGTTTCTACTTATGGTGTTACTAACAACAGTAGTAATTATTATACTTCAACACGGATGAATTTAATTCTGACAACACTTAATAAGTTAATTGAGAAAGAATCGGATAAATCAGTTCTTCTGAGTGGTATCGGTTATATATACTATTGTGTGCCAGAGTCATATCAACCATTGATTCAAGTAATTGATGAAAACGGATTTGATATCACTACATCATTTGAACAAATAGTTACAAATAGTGATATGAATCCACTTTTAGAATCTCCTAATTTATATTGGACAGGTCAATACTATCAAGTTTGGAAACATGGACCAACTACTGTTGTTCCGAGTTTGAGTAAGTGGCAGTTTAAGTTAGATACTCCTGCTCCGACTACTACTACAACTACTACAACTGTTGCTCCTATTCCAACTACAACAACTACTACTACAACTGCTGCTCCAACAACTACAACGACAACAGCTGGTCCGACTACAACAACTACAACTGTTGCTCCAACTACCACAACAACTACCACTGCTACCCCAATACCTGATTTTGTATATGGACAATCTATTAGATATGATGTAGAAGGAGCGATTGATATAAGTTCACCTTCGAATATAATTGTTGCTAGTTCATCAACTGTAAAAGTTGTTCATATTACACAAGGTCAAAGAACACCAATAAATACAGTTGGTTTGGGATTATTCTTATTTACATATGTTCCGGTTGATCCATTAGATTATGGTATTTATAATATTCAAGCTGATGGAAATACCTATAATAGTTCTATAACAATCAATACTAATCTTATACCACCTACTGCTCCTATGCCTAATTGTGCAATCGATACGGCGGTTTGGAATGGTATAGATACTGTAAACTTCACAAGTCTACAGATTTATAATGTAAGTTCTGTTGCGGTATATGATCCAAACTTTGATGTAGTTAGTGTGGATATTGCTACTGGTCCACCAGCATATATTCAATTTACTCCTACTATGACAGGTACTTATAGTATCGCTTTAGATTCATTTAATGTTGGTCCTTACCCTCAAATAAGACCTAACCCTTGTGTATATAGATTTAGTATAAATTCATTACCTGGTATAACGACCACAACTACAACAACGGTTGCACCAACAACAACTACAACAACGGTTGCACCAACAACAACAACAACAACAACAACAATTCCGACTAATGGGTGGGATCCTTTATATAAATCATCGCTGATAACCCTATCTAATTCAAATCTTAATGCTAATATAACGACTCTTGGTACTGCTAGTGTTTTAGGTTTAACAGCTATAAAATCAGGTCAAAAAGTTATGTATAGTGTAGTTGTTAACTCACCATCTGATACTGTTTACCTTGGTATATCATTGACATCATTGGATGTTAATAGTGAACTTGGTGTTGATATCAAATCTATAGGTGTTACTAATAATGGAGATGTTTGGTATGGTGGAAGTTTTATAACTAACTTAACTGGATTTAGCTATATGGTTGGAGATACTGTAGATGTTGCTTATGATTATAGTGCTGGTTTAATGTGGATAAGAGTTGGTGGTGGTCTTTGGAATAATGACCCGATGGCTAATCCTCAGCTTGGTGATTTTGGTCTTTCATTTAGTGAACCATTTAGTTTATCACAATTTGCTAGACCTGCCGCTTCTATTTTATCTACTGGTTCTAACCAAATTTTCCTTCAAAATACAGCCGCATTTGGATTACCTGGTGGATATACATTTATTTACTAAAAAGATAATTAATAAAATTAAAAATGAATATATAGTAATATGGCAATAAATATAACAGATGGTTTTAATCTAAATTACGCAGCTCCAGTTGACTACAGAATGGTAGTATCCAATTCTACAGCTAGATTAGCACTTACATATAAATATGACGGATTAAAAGTATTTCAATTAGATAATAGAGTTGGTTATATTTGGAATTCGGGGGGTAGTGGTAATTGGGATATTGAAAATTCTGATAAGATTTCTGGATCAGGAACTACTAATTATATTCCTAAATTTACGGGTATTGATCCAGTGACCGGATCTTCGCAAATCGGAAATTCTCCTATTTTTGCTAGTGGTAGTAATGTCGGTATTGGTACAAATAACCCAAGAGGATCTTATACCTATTTACAGATAGGTGGTACTTCTTTAACTGAAGATCCTAATTGGTATGGTGATCAATCACAACCTTTAACAATTCATAGAGGTGACTATAATATAATCGGTCATAATTGGTATTGGACTGGAACTACAGATGCTTACTTCAATAGTGGTATCGGATCTTCTCAGATGGTATTTTTAGAAAATTCTATTTCATTTAAAACAAGACCTGGTTCAGGATCTTTTGTTTATAATATGACTATTTATCCAGGATATGTTATTTTTTCAGATAATATACCTAGTGGTTCAACAAAATCACCGATGATTAGATCACAAGGTTCTACTTCATATTCTACACAAACAACACCAGATTTTACTTGGTGGAATAATGACCAGACTGGTATTTTTATACCATCTGCAAATACTATAGCTTTTACTAATAATGGAACTGAATC
>Ga0209084_1003418_pt1 | contig 11722 bp, 16 predicted proteins | sample C_130820_MF_Meta_FD_187309 | JGI IMG/M metagenome (GOLD analysis project Ga0209084, IMG submission 187309) | Freshwater microbial communities from Lake Croche, Canada to study carbon cycling - C_130820_MF_MetaG (SPAdes) (version 2) | ecosystem: Environmental > Aquatic > Freshwater > Lake... | reverse complement strand
CAGTTAAAACGTGAAGAACTTGCTCACGCAGCTAACATTGATCATGGTCAAAAGACTGAAACGTTTAAAGATGGCGGTTTTCTTCAGCAAGGTATACGACACTCAACAGTGGGTATTGAATACGATAAAGATGGTAACCCTGCAGGTAGCTTTGTTGGCCAAGATAGCACCTCAGGCAGTAGCCCTTGGGGAGCAGGTAATGCTCAAGGCGATGGACAATCTGAAGATGCTCAGACTTCTGAACAACCTTCTGAACAAACTTCTGAACAAACTTCTGGTCCAGCTACTAGACGCGTAGCTACACAAGTTATGAGTGGGAAAGCGCATGATATACAATGGGGCGGAAGTCAACAAATTAGCCCTCAGTTTAACTTACCTGCGTTATCCCCGCAAGGTCCTGCAGAACCTGCACCTACGCAAAGTGGCCAAGGTACTAGTACGTTTATTCCGCTGTTAAATGATTTACGTGGCGCATTGTCTCAGCGAAACCCTGAAACAGGGGAAATGGAAGCTATTCCAGGAAGAGCAGACCTTAAAGCTCAAAATGATCGAACAGCTGCTAGCGCTAAAGAAAAACGAATAGCAGAGCTAGAACAAGTAAGAGAGCACCACAGACAACGTACAGGTGTTGATATTCCCCAAGATCAGCAAGATGAGTTTATTAATAATCCTCCAAAACCAATTATGATGCCTACTGACATGAGTAAAGAGTACGATAGGCACCGCCAAGCTGGAGAGCCAGGTTTTGACAGGCCAAGTTCGCTAGAAACTATTGGCGGAGCTGGTGGCCCAACCCCTACGCGAGGTGGCGGAACTGCGGGAATGGGTCCTACAACACCTACTGCTGAAAGTGGTGGCGTTGGGTCAGCTTTGCTTGAAGGTGGACTTAAAGGCGTTGCAGCTGGTGTAGGAGGAGCAATTGGAGGACCAGTTGGAGCTGCGGTTGCAGGCGGAGTAGCGCAAGCTGGACTTACTGCGGTTAAAAATCGTAAAAAACGTCCAACACAAGGTACTCCAGCTACACCAACTACTCCTGCTTAAGGTTTTTAATGCCTAAGAAGAATAATTTAGAACCTAAATCAACTTTGCAGTCTCAGGCAGTAGCCAAATACAATGAGAATGCTATGGCTTATGGCGCTAATCCACGTGCTTTTAGAGACGCCCTAACAAAAGTTACGGGCGGTATTCGTGGTGTTCCTACTAATACTACTCAATGGGGTAGATGGTCACCATGAGCCGTAAAAAATCATTTACTAAGGCAGTAGCCAGACCAATTACTGTTAAAGATAGTAGGTTTGGTTTGCGTAAAAGGTTTATGAATGATAACGAAGCGCCTTCAATCTTTACATACCCTACTCCAGGTAAAGGTCCTAACGGAGAACACCAAAATTAAATTGTTTAGGCAGTTGCTTTCGGTAATTTTAGATAAACTGATAAAGCTGGAAGTTACTCGAGGCATCGATCCCTTCAATTACAGCAAAATAACTAGTTATTAACCCCATGCCTAAGGAAGGATAAAACTTATGGCAAGAGATACAGGTGCCCTAACACCTACTCTAGCAGCGACTTTGTACGCTGACCCATCACGAACTTTTACTTTGACAGATGCTGTCGGTACAGCGTCTTCAGGTATCATTACATACACAGCTACTGTGGGAACTGCTGATCTTCGCAAGATCATTGCACCAGGCTCTACAGTAATAATCACGGGTTTTGCTAACGCAGATCTAAACTTTGATGACGGAAACAACAGCGGGATTAACACAGTTGGCTCACTTGCTAGTACTGCAAAAACCCGTGCAATTGTTGCGTCTGTTCCATCAGCAAGCACATTTACTATTGTTAGCCCTGTATCTATTACAGGCACAACTGTATCTGGCGCAACCGCTGTACTTACTCAGGATTCAGCAGTCACTAATAGACCACTTGACAATGGTTCTTATTGGCTTCCAACGTCAGCTAACGCTAACGCGCAGATCGGTCTTGAATGGGGCGCTCAAATGTCTCGCATTCAACCTAACTTTGCTGATGGCGTAGGTGGTTCTGACACTAACCGTTCAGGTTCAACCAAAGCAATTGTTGATCCAGTTGCAAACGGAAACCAAATTGATTTTACATCAACTTCTCACGGTCTTGTAAGAGGTCAGTACATTGAAGTAACAGGCCTTACAAACCAAGCTGGTGCGCCTCTTGATCGCCTTAACACTCGCTACGTAGTTGCTGCAACTGCTACAAACACCATTACAGTTAACAGTACCTTTAACGGCGCTATTTATGCTACTAATGCTGCTGCAGTTGTTCTTACACCTATCAATGGTACACAGAATGTAACTGGCGTATCTTTCTCCAGCTCTGCTGCTACTGTTCAGTACACCACTGCTACACCTCACGGTTATGTAGCTGGTCAGACTATTAACGTAACAGGTTCTTCAAACGAGTACTACAACCTTAAGAACGCAGTTATTACAACTAACGCTGCTTCTACACTAACTGTAAACTCTCCATCTAACCCAGTTACTGCGCTATCAGTGTCCTCAACAACTACTAACGCAACATATTCTGTAGCTGGGCCTCATAGTTTTGGTCCTGGTGACAAGGTTTGGATTACAAACATTACAATTGCTAGTGGTGGTGCTACAGTAGCTACAACTTCATCTGATGCAACTATTCTGTCAGTAACCCCAACATCGTTCACAGTTGCTACTGGTGCTGCAGGTATCACCGCTACATCGGGGAATACTTTTACGATTACAGCTACTAGCAAGGCGACTAAGGCACTTGGCTCATTCAGCGGAACTGCTCGTGTGGGTCAGGCTGATGGCTCATGGGGTCAGGCGTTTGTTATTCCATCAGGTACTTTGATCACTGGTCAGGATAACAACGAACTTGCGTTGACAAGTCCTGCTCCAAGTGGATTCCCTGGCTATGTTCCTGCCTACACCTATCCTAACGTTGTTGGCGCAATACAGACTCCTGAAAACCCACAGGCTGTACGTGCATTCAAGGCTGCTGGCTTTACAAATGTCAACGCTCTTGAGTACACATCCAACACTGCTGGTGCATCAATCACTCAGGTTGTCTACAACGGTTCAACCGCTGTGTACACCGCTAGTTCTCATGGACTAGTAGTAGGTCAGACTGTTACTGTTCCTAGCGTTAACCAAACAACTGCAAGCGGTACCGCTACGGGCGCTGGTATTACCTACAACTCAGTTATTACCACAACTGCTACTCACACCTTTACAGTTGCTAACGCTTCGGCTTCAGCTACTGTGACTAGTATTGTTGGTCAGTGGGTTGCTCCTAAGGGTCTATCGATCTCAGCAATCACAGGTAACGCAGCAGCTACTTCTGGTGTAGGTGTTATTACCGTAACTACGGCAACTCCTCATGGCCTTAAGACTAATGATGTAGTAGGTATTGCTGGAGCTACAACTGACACCAACTACCGTGTAGCCTACGTTCCAGGCTCAAGTAGCCTAACTGGTACGGCTGTCACAAATGTTACAAGCCCAACATCATTCACATACGCTAACTCATCAGCAGTTACTGCTACAAACCCAACTGTTACAGGTGGTTTGGTAGTTGCGTACAATGGTGTGGCTATCTCACAGGTACTAGCGTCTAACGGCTCAACCGTTACTCCTGGTTCTACTAACACCACTCCAAGTGTCGGCATCATTGTGAACGCTACTCCTGCACCTAACGGTACAGGTGGCGGAACCACACAAAGTAGTTACTACTAATCTATAAAGTTAAGGGCGCCTTTAAAAGGCGCCCTTTTCTTTTGCCCAAAAATCTATATTAGCAATCATAGATTTTGGTGCAGGTAACTTATTACGACGGCGAAAATTTTTGCGCTCATTTTCTGTAGTGTTACCCCATACGCCGTATACATCGTTTTGCATCGCGTACACAAAGCAAGGATCTACAAATGGGCATTCCGAACAAATAAACTTTGCTTGGTCTATTTGTTCGTGGTAAGCAGCCATAGCGTTTTCATACTCGTCTTTAGCTGCGTCTCGTTCTGCACGAGAAGCATCTTCAGGAAGTTTTACTCTTTCTGGAAGATCTGGGAAGAACGTTTCAGGGTCTACCTTTACGCATTCTTGTGTTCCATCAAAGCTTGGTGCCTCAATCATTTTTTTCTCCTTAGGTCTTGTCTAGTAGCATCCTACACACACCCAGTGACATTATGCAAGTTGGGCGAGATTTTTATTCATATTTCGTGTTTAATTATTAAGTGGAACTTATTTTGGAAAACACTGTATCACGCATTTTGTAAAATCCAAAACTGAAAGCGCTTAGTATGTTAAACAACGTGAGCACCTGGGGTCAAGTAATTACCTCAACACTTCAAATCCTAGCCGTTATATGGGCGGTATTTAAAATTTTAAACAAGCTTATGCGCAAATTGGATAAACTTGATGACATTGACAACAGGATTAAAAAAGTTGAATCGCAATACGTACCTAACGGTGGATCTAGTATGCGAGATGCGATTAACCGCATAGAGAAGAACATGGACAAACTGCAAGAGCGGTTTGATAACCACATTGATAAAAACGGGAGTTAACATGAAAATTGACAAAAACAAAGCGCTTGCTATTTTACGCCATTACGCGTACGCAGCGCTAAGCGCTGGTTTAGCTGCGTACCTTGCTGGAACCACAGACGCTAAAGCAGTCGCTACAGCGGCCGTTGTGGGCGTTCTAGGGCCTATTCTAGGCGCGGTGGACCCTAAGAACACTACGTACGGCGTAGGTTGTAAAAAAGCCTAATAAAGCTGCTTAAAGAGCGGGCGTAATGTCCGCTCTTTTGCTATTCTTGTACTATGCATGTTATTCGTAAAGTAGAAGCTTTTCAAGGTCACCCAGTTCCTACTAAGGTTACTCGCCCTCAAGGACCTTTTCCCGCAGAGTTATTCCGTCAGGAACCTGTTAATTACGATTACGATCAAGCTTTCCCTGAAGACGGTTCTGACTTTAGACCTGGCGCTACTGCCCAGAACGCTTTTAACCCTCCATTGTGGCTAAGGTGCTACGACTGCCATACCCGCGTTCGCGAAGATGAGACCGAACTACATGAGTGTGAGGATTAATGGATAGAGGACCGCAGTTTACTTTAGACCCATCTATGACAGCCTCTCCTGAAACAATGGTAGATACTGGCGCGGATGCTCCCGACTGGGATACGCATTACGGTAAGGCATTTAGATTTGCTAAGACTCCAGAAGATGCTGTAGAAGGTGGCGCAGAACCTGGAACCGTCTCTCTAGTTACTCCACACAATACAGATGCTTGGACTAATTGGGAATCAATACCAGAAAAACAAGCCGCTAGTTTTAAAAAGAATTGGCACAAGATGTGGCGTACTACAGGTGGGTACAAACAACGTCAAGTCCTATCAAGAATGGAAAAATAATGAGACAAGGTAGACAATGGCAACGTTTGCCATCTGCGTGGAGGACCGCTACTGGAACAAAAGGTTCCGTATATTCCCGTAATGCTGATGGAACTGTTACTAGAACTAAAACCGCAGAGCTTCAAGCAGAGCAGGCAAAACGTGGCGTAAACCAAGAACAGACCATGACTTTAGATAATACTAGGTTTGTTCACCCAGACCATCATCAAGGGCTTATTTATGCTCAAATGTCTAAACAACTAGTTCGTGAAGGTGCTATTCATAAAGCAGTCCCTTTGGGAACTGGAAAAGGTTTTGGGTACGAGCCAGTGCCAAATGAGCATATCTCTGCACATCCAAAGCCTGGGTATCTTCCCGTAGAGTGGAACCATCCTGACAAGAATGGAGACCAAATGACTCATTTAGGTCACCCTATCGAAAGCGTAGACTAATGAAACGCGGACAGCAGTTTGACGACTATGACGATGACGGTGCTTTTGACGACACGTTTGAAGATTTAGATATTCCAACAGATGACGAGTTAGATTCTTTTGAAAAAGAGATGCTTCAAACAGGGGCCCTTAAAAAAGATGATGTTAAGAAAGAACTTCCTCCAGTAAACCCTGAAAGTTTTAATTTAAAAGCGCACACGAGCAAATTACCTAGTCCTAGAAGGGCTGATGACAGCTTAGAGGGTTGGATTATGGGCGATGCGTTAAAAGAGGGAGAAGATGAAGAAAGTTTTCCAAATAACGAAAATTTTAAATGGCCTAAAGATTACATAAGCCAAGTTATGCCTAGAGATACTGGTTTGCAAGCTAGGTTAGATTTACACAATCATTTAGAAAAGAATGGATTGGTTGACCGCACTAACCCTAATATGCCTACAGTTAAGTTAAGGAGAGTTGGTAAACCTACAGTGGGTGTGACTAACGCGTCATATATTCCTGATTGGGGTCATAACCACAAAACCGACCTTGAGTCTACTGGTTACGGTAAAAGCATTGAATCTCGTGAAGAAAATGGAGAAGTAGGTCTTTACGAATGGGATGCGCCGTTAGAGCACGTACTGGGATCTGGTATGACAGCTGAGGGCGAAGTTTTTGCCGTGCATCATCCGTCTACAAGAACAACAAAGCTAATGTAATGGCAATTAATCCAGACGAACTTTCTATGCTAGAGGACGACGGGGATTTTGATACTCATGACGCTACTCAATTTGCTAAGTTAGAACTTAAAGGTACGTCTACCATTAACCCTCAAAACCCACGAACTATAGCAGCGGGGTACGACAGAACCACTAAAACAATGACTGTAGTGTTTCCTAAAAATGTATGGTGGAACTATTACAACGTTCCAGAAGATGTATGGCTAGACTTTAAATCAGCGTATTCTAAAGGGCGATTCTTGCGCTCTAATGGTTTTGATTCAGGTGTGTACGATATGGGAGCCGTAGATATGAACGGTATGTCATCACGCCAACGAGCTACACTAAATACTGTGGCTAGAGACGCTGCTCGTATGCAGCAGTTAACACGAGGCTTACAGCGCCAAGGAGAAACCCGCGGTGTTCCAAACGTGCCTCTAAATGAGTTAAACTTACCTGTAGTAAACAGAAGTACAACTAACCACGGAGACATTGCTTAATGCTAAACATGGGTCCACTATACGTAACAACCCTTAAATACCCACACCGTAAACTACTGCCTATGGCAGAAATTGGTTGGACTAACGAAATTGAAGAGCCATTTCGTAAAGGTAGTTGTTTGGTTATTCGATTACCTTTTACAAAACCAGCACTAGTAATTGGGTGGTGGAAACACCATCAAAGTGAAGATGATGCTTTAACGGCAGCTATTTGGGGCCGTAAACTAGACGTTCCTGTAGAGGAGCTTTTAGAATGGGATTAATGTTTTGGCGTAAACCGCAGCCTGTAACAAAACCGTTTCCAGAAAAACTAGCTAATAGAGTTTCTAAGATACCTACCGCAGACCTTAGTTTGTGGATAGACCAAGCATTGTCCGAAACTAGCCGCACTATGAGTAACTACGCTAGTTCTGGAGACAAACTTCATCTTGACGAAGCGCTGATCGGCGCAGAGGCAGTGAACGCCTTAGTTTCGGAGTTACACAAAAGATTTATGGTATAGTAGTAAGTGCCTTACCTCTTCCCTCTCCTATGGTGGCAAAGAGGCCCTAGTGAATTTCCCTCCTTTCGCACTAGGGCCTCTTTTTTATTGCGGTAAACTATAAGTAACCGATTTATCAGTTTGGACAACAAATGAGTGAACACCAGTTTTATATAGATTCTGGCGAAGAGTACCCTGAAAGCATTGCCGACTCTTCTATTCCAGATACAGATGACTTAGACGAACTCTCTAAAGAGTTTGTAAATAAACTTATTGATAAGATGATGCAGTTTATGGACGCCCTTGTTGGGTATGAGCTTCACCCGTATCAGGTGCCATTAGCACGTCGTATTATGGAATCCGTTATTATCAATGACAGCGCGGAAGTAACGGCTTTAGCTGCCCGTCAGTCAGGTAAATCAGAAACTATTGCTAATACTGTAGCTACCCTTATGGTGCTGCTTCCCCGCCTTGCCAAGATGTACCCAGACCTTTTAGGGCAGTATAAAGATGGCATTTGGATTGGGCTATTTGCTCCTGTTGAAGGCCAGGTAGAAACTTTATTTGGTAGAACCGTTGACCGCTTAAGTTCTGAGCGAGCTCTTGAGATCTTGGGAGATCCAGAAATTGATGACACTTTAGGTAGAGTTCCTGGAGTTACGCGGCAGATCCGCTTAAAAAACTCAGGGTCTACTATGATGATGATGACCGCAAACCCTCGCGCTAAGATTGAGTCTAAGTCCTTTCACCTTATTGTTATTGACGAGTGCCAGGGTGCAGACGACCATATGGTGGATAAATCTATCTCCCCTATGCTTGCGTACTACGCGGGAACTATGGTCAAAACTGGGACCCCGTCTAATACTAAAAACAATTTTTATAAATCTATTCAACTAAATAAACGAACCCAAACATCCCGTGGTAAACGTCAAAACCATTTCCAGTGGGATTGGCGAGATGTTTCAAAAATTAATGATCGGTACGCAAAGTTTATAGAGAAGGAAAAACTTCGTATTGGTGAAGACTCTGATGAGTTCCAGATGTCGTACAACTGCAAGTGGATGCTTGAAAAGGGTATGTTTATTACATCTAATGTTATGGATGAACTGGGTGACACCAGTATGGAAGCCCAGCGCTCTTATCACCGTAGCCCTGTAGTAGTGGGAATTGACCCTGCGCGTAAGATGGACTCCACGGTTGTTACAGTTGTCTGGGTTGACTGGGATCGTCCTGATGAGTTTGGGTTTTACGACCATAGAGTGCTTAATTGGTTAGAGATCCAAGGAGATGATTGGGAAGATCAATACTTCCAAATTGTTAACTTCTTGTCTAACTACAACGTTTTTATGGTTGGAATTGACGCTAATGGCGTAGGAGACGCTGTAGCTCAGCGCTTAAAGCTTCTAATACCTAGGGCAGAAGTCATCTCTTTAACTAGTAGTCCTACAGAACAATCAAAGCGCTGGAAACACCTTAAGGCTCTTATTGACCGCCGTATGATTGGGTTTCCTGCTCACGCTAAGACTCGTCGTTTACGTACTTGGAAACGTTTTTACCAGCAAATGACTGATCTAGAAACCAAGTTCAAAGGACCTAACTTTATGGCTGAGGCTCCTAATGAAGCCCATGCCCATGATGACTACGCAGACTCTTTAGCTATTGCTTGTGTTTTAACTTTGGACATGACCATGGTTGAAGCTGAAGTTTCTAGTAATCCTTTTTACTCAAGGTAACTCGAGTTTAGTCTGACATTTGGTCCAATACAAGGCACAATTTAAATGAGGAACCTCAACCCTTAATTAAGGAGAATCTCCCTATGTCAGAGATCATTGCCCCTGCACCTCAGTTCCCTGAGAAAACAGGAACAATCTACGACCGCTCATTCAGTCCTGCCCTGCCAGGACAGCGTGGCCCACTTCGTTTTGAAGAAGGTATCGCAACTGATACGGACGTCCCTATGGAATTTACCAAGGGCGCGATGCAAGGCTATATGCCAGCACCAGGCCGTATCAACCATAACGCAAATGTATTCGAAAAGTTTCCAGAAGAGACAATGCGCGAACGCGCTCACGTCGGTTCTTGTGCTTGGGTAGAAGCTCCAACAGTACTTGTTGACTTTGCTTCTGAAGCATTTGCTGATCATGGCGATAACCACTTCGAAGAAGTATTCCGTGATGGCGGTCATCAATACCGTTTAAACCCAGCTGTCGTTCAAGACTAGACTCGCTACCTAACGCCTGCCCTTCTGTAATAGGAGGGCAGGCATCAAGGATTTATAAATGGCTCTTATTCAAGGCAAAGCGGTCCAAGAAGGACCTAAGCAGTACCCTGCCAATCCTAAGCTTTGGAACATGTATGTAGCACAGGCTAAATCACGTTTTCGTGTTTACCCTTCCCCAGCTGCGGCTCACTGGGTACATGGTCACTACGCTCAATCGGGCGGAAGTTTTGTTGATCATGAAAAAGATGTTGACCCTCGTTTTCGCGATTACGTGCAAGAGTCAATTGATAAGCGTATTGCCGCTCAAAAAGAGAAGGTAACCAAGCCAGTTGGTCGTGGCGGTATCCGCGGCGAACGTTATCGCGGATAGTAATATTTTTATGGTATCATTAATATGTTTACAAGAGAGGAAGCTAAGTGAGCATTGATTTCTCACCACCCAGCTATAGGGCGGCTTCTTCTGACCTTACAATTTCAATTTCGCCTCTTGGTCTTGTAGAACTTGCAGATGAAGAGTTTGAGGTTCACGGTCCTCGTTTAAACCGTTATTCACTGAACTGGGCTATGTACCTAGGTCACCATACTTCTTACCGCCGTCAAGCTGGCGAACCTTCTGTAGTTATGAACTACTACCGTGCAATTACCGATTACATCATTAACTTCTCTTTCAGCCGTGGTGTACACTTCAGAAGCCCTAAACAAACTGAGGGTATTGTCCCTGATCTACTAGAGCGCGTATGGGAAGTAGATAACGATAAGGGAACTATTCTTTGGGAAATGGGTCAACAGGGCGGCGTCTCTGGAGATTGTTTTGTAAAAGTAGCATACGAAGAGGCGTACACAGATTCCGTAGGTAGGTTCCACCCAGGTAAATGCCGTATTTTACCTCTGAACGCATCCTTTTGTTTTCCTGAGTTTCACCCACATGACCGTGAGCGTCTTATTCGTTTTAAGCTCAAGTATCGTTTTTGGGGCACCTCACTAGAAGGCACTCGTCAAGTCTTTACATACACGGAGATTTTGACTGATGACATTATTGAAGAATACATTAACGATGAACTTATTGATTCGCGCCCTAACCCGCTTGGTACTATTCCAGTTATCCACATTCCTAATGTGCGTATTTCTGGTTCTCCTTGGGGCCTATCTGACTGTTACGATATTATTCCAATTAACCGTATTTATAACGAGGTCTCTACTGACGTCGCGGATATTGTTAACTACCACGCTGCTCCTGTTACTGTTATTACTGGTGCTAAAGCTAGCCAATTAGAAAAAGGTGCTAACAAGGTATGGGGCGGACTTCCTAAAGACGCTCGTGTAACTAACCTTGAAGGCGGTGCACAAGGTCTAAAAGGCGCTATGGATTTCCTAGCAATGCTTAAGAAGACCATGCACGAAATGACTGGTGTTCCTGAGACTGCTCTTGGTATGTCGCAGCCTATCTCTAACACTTCGGGTGTTGCTCTTTCTATTCAGTTCCAGCCATTAATGAACAAATGGCACCAGAAAACTACTCAGTACGGTCGCGGCATTCAGCGTATCAATGAGCTAATCCTTCTTAATTTAACACTTAAAGAACCTGAAACTCTTATGTGGAACCCAATGGTTGATGGAGCTCTACAGCAGGGTGAAGCACAAATGCTTGATCCTAATGATCCTTTAACTTACCAAAACTACGTACATTTCCTTCCACCATTGCCTTTGGATAAACTGATTGTTCTTAACGAGATTCAGACCAAACTTTCTTTGGGCTTGGAGTCAAAGGCTGGTGCTCTACGAGCTCTTGGTGAGGAATTCCCACACGAGAAGCTTGAAGAGATCCGTGTAGAATTAATGACTGATGCTAAGGCTGATGGCGCTGTTAAGTTAGTACAGACTCAAATTGAAAACACTATTGCACAGTTAACTGGCATGCTTTCTGGTGGCCTTGGAGGTCAACCAGTACCTATGGGCCCAGGTCAACCAGG
>Ga0209084_1003416_pt1 | contig 11728 bp, 10 predicted proteins | sample C_130820_MF_Meta_FD_187309 | JGI IMG/M metagenome (GOLD analysis project Ga0209084, IMG submission 187309) | Freshwater microbial communities from Lake Croche, Canada to study carbon cycling - C_130820_MF_MetaG (SPAdes) (version 2) | ecosystem: Environmental > Aquatic > Freshwater > Lake... | reverse complement strand
GCAACTTCTTCTTTTGCTTTTTCTGCAACAGGCACATTTATTACCCTTACCTCCTTTATCATTTGTTCCGAAATATCTGGTTTAGGACGCATCTTTGATAATAAAGATTCTAAAGGTTTGTTACTCATTCCTTATAGTATTTCAATATATTTATTTGTAGTAATTGTCTTCAAATAAATATTCATCTATCTAATTCATCCAAATCTAGTTCTCAATGCGGACTTCAAATACCAATGTTTCCCAATGCTTCATTACAAGCCATCTGTTCCGCCTTTCGCTTGATTTTATGTTGGCCTTGCCCCAAAAACAAAAATATTTTACCACCATTTGCATTAATATGTTCATTGACTGCTACAAAATTCTTAAGAACTTGAATGTGAATTGCATCACTATAATGAACATTATAAATTGGTTGTCCAACACACAAGTAAACCCCCATTTTATATCCATTATCAACATCGTGTTCCATCTCTAAATAATGTGGAGTTACCTTGAACTCCTTCTGTATCTTTACCTGTAAAATGTTCTTATAATTATCGTCATTTTGAATGAGCGCAATCCAATCAATATGTTTCTCAAAGATCGCCTCTACAAATTTCTGAGCCATTTGAAAACCGGGTCCTGTCACAAATACATTTGTAAACCATCCTTCCTCATCTTTAACAGAGACCTTATTGAAATCCAGGAAAAGCGCTCCTAAAAATGACTCAAAAAGACACCCCAGCTTCTTCAAATTATTGCGAATTTTCTTCTCCTCTGCGTGTTTTGATAATATCAACCATTTGTTCAAACGCATTTCAAGCGCGATTTTACCGATTGCCTCATTTTTAACAATGGCTATTTTTTTTTCTGTCATAAACCCCTCGTTTTCTTTAGGAAATCTGCGGTACAAATAATATTTAGTAACCAGTTCTAATACACCGTCCCCTAAAAATTCAAGACGTTCATTGGATTTCGTTTTTAATGGTAAGCAGTCATTGGGTCTTTCAACAATAGTAATGTTTTGAATGGCATTCTCAGAAAACGGACGTTTAATATAAGAACGATGAACAAATGCACGTTTATATAAGTCCAAGTTATTTACAATACCTGGGACGCCATATTTAGTGAGAATAGATTGAACATCATTCAATGTAATCTCCACATTTAAGGAATTGTATGGATTGAAAACTAATCCATCTTCTGATCGTAAAATATCATCATCGTGTAATAGTTCTTTATCTGGCTGTTCCATTGTATATATATATTGTCAATATGTTTTTATATCTTTAATTTATTATTTATATTATTTTCTCTTATCTCTTTTCTTTTCTCTTTTCTTATTCTCTTCTCTTATTCTTTTATTATCCTTCAAAAAGAAAATAATATTAAGGATATATATAAATGACAGGAATGAACTATATGTCTGGATCTAAATCCGCTAGAAACGCTGACTCTATTACTAATCGTGGATGCTTATCAGGAGGTTCTTGCGGTGGTGTTAAGAAGGCTGGCATTGTCACCTTTGGTACCACTTGGAGCCGTGGAAATATGGGTAACTATTTAGTTAGAGCCCCTCAGTCAACCCCTCCTTTAGCAGCATTCTTACTGCTAACTACTCGCAGCCCTACACAAGGTACAAGATACCAGGTTTACAGGCGCGGAGGTCTTATGTAAAAAAGAATGCAAAAAGGAATTCAAAAAAGAAAGAAACAAAAAGAAGACAAAAATAAATATATAAGACGAAAATAATTTAATAACTTCTTAGTTATTAAATTATTATGATTATTAAAGTAGACAATAGGGAACAAGAACTCATCAAGTTATGTAAACATTACATTGATATTATTCCCAACTATAAAGATATTGAACTGATCGTGGAAGCGCTGCCTCTAGGTGACGCCATTATTGGAAATAACAAAGTGAATGCTAATGGTGAAATATGTGGATTTGAAGAAAAAGTGATCATTGAGAGAAAAAGCCTATCTGATTTAGCGGCAAGCATTAAGGATGGCCGGTACAAAGAACAATCTTATCGGCTAAATGGATCCCATATTCATAATCATAATATTATTTATTTGATTGAAGGCGATATTCATAAAATGAATCAATACCAATCCAATTTGTTCAAGAACAAGATTGAAAAAACAACGCTATATTCTACCATTGTTTCTCTCAATTATTTTAAAGGTTTTTCTGTTTTAAGGTCTTTTAACTTGGATGAATCCAGTATTATGATCTGTAATATGGCCTGTAAAATTCAGAAATCTGAAAAAGATAACAAATTTGGTTATTATGCTAATAAGATTCCAGAAACTGTGGGAGGAGGCGAAGGCGAATGTGAAGGTGAAAGTCAAGGTGAAGGCAAATGCGAAGGAACTGGCGAATCGGAAAAGGACTATTGCAATGTAGTGAAAAAAGTGAAGAAAGACAATATTACCCCTGAAAATATTGGGGAAATTATGCTTTGTCAAATCCCTGGAATCAGTTCCACTAGTGCACTAGTAATAATGAAAAAATTCGGAACAATTGACAACCTGATTATCCAGCTGAAATTGGATCCAGGAATTTTGAAAGATTTGTCTTATACAAATGAGAAGGGTCAAACCCGTAAAATTAGCAAAACTATATTAGAAAATATTATGAAATTTTTGTATCATAAATAATATATAATAAATGGCTCATAACGTAAATGAAGATATTTTAAAATTTATTGGGATTTGTGTAATTGCAGGAGTTTTAGTGTTTTACGGGGCCAAATTATTTAAACTTCAAGCAAAGGTGTTAGAAGGTGCTGCAAATATGGGTGAGGAAACTGCTACTGCAGAAGGAGCTTCTAACGGGGGTGAAGCAGCAAAAGCAGCAGAATTTAATAAGCTTTTGAAGGCACGAATTGCCGGACTACAAGACAAATTATTAATAACTAAATACCGATCAGAATATGAGAATATTTTGTTGAATTTAGACGATTATATGAAATTAAATATGTTGCAAACGGCATTACAAATTAAACCAAATCAAGAATCTGAACCTGGTAAGCCGAACCCAAATATGGTTATCTTTGGAGCATTGAAGGCAATGAGTGATGCAAGAGGCACATTAAATGGAATAATGACTTATTTGGACAGCCAATAAGAGTAATAATTTGTTAAAAATATGAAGTTGTATTATGATCTCATATTTTTATTAAGTTGCTAATTCTTTAACAGTTGCTAATTCTTTAACAGTTGCTAATTCTTTAACAGTTGCTAACGCTTTAACAGTTGCTAACGCTTTAACAGTTGCTAATTCTTTAACAGTTGCTAACGCTTTAAGCAACAGCAATTTGTACTTCATTACCAGCATAGTACCCATTATCTACTAGCGATTGTGTATATTTTTGTCCACCCCAGTTATCATCCATTGGATTGGGACTATAAAGCATATTTTCCTCAGTTTCATTTGGCATTGTGTCAAGAGGGGTTGTAGATCCTTGATAATAATCTGTGGTATCATAAGCAGGGACTGAGTTTGTGTTCCAAGGGTGATCGTTGCGTGTGGCATCTACGAGTAGGGTTGGATTTGGTGCAGTGGGAGCAGTGGTAAATGTTGGTGGAAGACCACCTTGTGGTTCACTTACACTTGGTCGGATCTTGTATACTTCTTCACCTTGTGCATCAATAGTGTTCTGTAAATATAACACAGGACAACGAATACCCTTGGCGCGTTGCCATTCTATAAACTCAGTATAATCTTCTAAATTATCAAATTCAATTGGGTTTACACCTGGAACAATGGCAACGTCAGAATTATATAAATAAAACTTGGCGTTCTTTTGTAGGAGAATATTGGGGCATCTAGGCTTTCCGTTATTATTATTCGTAAGAGCTTCTATTGCTTTAGCTGAAGTATTTGTCATACAAAAATAAAGCCCCGATAAAAATGTCACTAAAATTAAAATAATTATAAATTTCATATATATTAGACTAATATAAAATTGTAATAAATATGAAAAATATGAGTTTGTTTTATTTTCTATATTTATTTTATAATGTCAAAATCTAGTTCACATAAATCTAATAGTTCCCATAGTTCATCATCTCCCCAAAATGCCAACTTTGTGACTATTGGTGAAGTAAATAAATATACTAATCTACAAATTGATAGTCCTAAAATAACCATTGAAAAAATGAAAGGTATTCTTGAAAATCTTCACTCGGGACAAAAGCTGTTTTTATTTACCTTTATGATAGGATGTGGACATTGTGATAATGCCAAGCCAGCTTGGAAAGAATTATCTGTTATCAAAAAAGATGGTGTAACAATTGCAATGTTAAACCAGGAACTGTTGGATGAAACTGGAGTTATAAATATGCTTCAACTAGATCATATTGATGAAAAAGATGAGAAAAAACGCAAAGAAAAAGAAAAACAAAAAGAAGAAGTGCTTAAAATGCGCAAAGAATTGCTTGAACTAACTGGACCCGCTCCAACAGGGTTCCCTAATTTTAAGGTTATTTCTGGAACTAGTGTGAAAGAATATGAAGGGGATCGTAGTATGGAATCCTTCAAAAAATGGATTGATGAAAAGAGTGGGGGATCAAGACTAATGGGTGGCAAAAGTCTAATGGGTGGCAAAAGTCTAATGGGTGGCCGCCGCACTAGAAAAAGTGGGAAGAAATTTGGCTCTACTTTTTCAAAAAGTAGAAAAGGCGGAAAGTGGTCCAGAAAATACAAGAAGAGTATTAACTGCAAAAGACCTAAGGGTTTCTCTCAAAAACAATATTGCAAGTATGGACGCAAATAAAGTTCATCAAAACAATATGGTAAATCTTAAGAAAAAGTTAGTTTAACAAATATTATATATTAATAATATATGTTAAAAGAAGTCCCACCAGAACCTAAAAAAATATCAGAAAAATTAGAAAAACCACAACCAAAATTTAGACGAATAATAAGGTCAGATGCACCGTCTTATAGTTTTTTCAAATGTAATGATAACTATATTGCACAAGTCGGAAGCACTTCAGATCATGGTATATTACACGACATTGATAAACGCGTTACTTTATTACATAATAAATATGCAAAAAGTGGTGATACATATTTTACCGGAAAAGAACAAGCATGCGTTGGATGGGCTATAAGAGCATTAGGAATTATTGATGATGAATCTTTGGATGCAACAATATGTCAACGTAGGCTAGAGAAAAAAGGATTAGGCAACATTACAACGATTGTAAAATTAGATCCTTATTTTGAAGGGAAACTTGAAAAAAAAACAATTCGGGAAGATATTGAAACTCTATTGGAGAAAATGGATCCAGGTCACGCTACTATTATTTTTGCAAAATATAATGCTGATGCTATAAAAAAACTAAAAGATGTAGGAGTTACTCTTGATTCTCACGCATTATTATTAATAAAAACAGAAATGGTTGAAGATCCTGATAATCCAGATGATCCTGATGATCCTGGTGCTTATATGATATATGATCCGTCCCAATTCAATCCGAAATCAAGATTAATGTATAATGGGTATGATACTTCTATTACAGTTAGTGAATATTTAACAAGTAAAACGCCTTTTGAAAAAATCGCAATTTGTATTGGAAGAACTAGTGCAGCAAAAAAATCTATGTGGGCAAAAGATAAGTTATCTCCTATTGCATTTGGGAAAAAATCTAAAAAGTCAAAAAAGGTTGGAAAAAAATCTAAAAAGACGAGAAAATCAAAAAAGTCAACTTTTAAAAAAAGATGAGCAAAATATAAAAGATAGTAAGTTGTTAATATTATATTTCTGAATTAAACGTCATAAAACAATTGGATTACTTCAATTGTTTTGTTTGTTTTATTATCTGGATTTATCCAGTATTTTATTTGTTCTCCTAATGCTTGTAAACGCTGAGTCCATTCATTCTTTTTTGATTTCTTTACAAGACAAATCCCTTTTTTATCTAGACCCCAACACGAAGATATATTTTTTACGCCTTTTTTATAATCATCTGGATTGAAACGTATGAAAACAATAGATCTATGTCCTAAATCTTGTGATAACTCCATTATCCGTTTATTCTCACAACTGCAGTCATAATCAATATGCTGGTTTTCATCTATTTCAATGATAATTATTTGATAACCTAAGTCCAATAATAAATCTGGTCTTCTTTTTGAACATCCACCAACTATTATTTTATCTGCAACCCAAGATAGATCTGTAAACTTGTTTTTGACAAATTCAACTACTGAATATTCTTTGGTTTTATAATTACGTGAAACAGGCTTGTCTGGAAACAAATTCATAAAACAATAAAGGCAATATCCATCGTATTTTTCTTCAACGCGAGTAAAACACCAACTGCTTTTACAAGTTTTGTGTTTCACATCTACCATATTTTCTAATTTATGTGCTAGACAATAAATTCCTTTTGTTTGTCCTTCTAGATTATAATTTGGTCTAATCTTACAGCCTTCAATAATACAAGTTTTGTGTTTCACATCTACCATATTTTCTAATTTATGTGCTAGACAATAAATTCCTTTTGTTTGTCCTTCTAGATTATAAGTTGGTCTAGTTTTACATCCTTCAATAATACAAGTTTTGCTTTTCACATCCATCATATTTTCTAATTTATGTGATGCACAATAGATCGCTTTTGTTTGTCCTTCTAGATTATAAGTTGGTTGTTTTTTACATCCTTCATAAATACAAGTTTTACTTATTACATCAACCATTCCATTCAATTTATGTGATGCACAATAGATCGCTTTTGTTTGTCCTTCTAGATTATAAGTTGGTCTAATCTTACAGCCTTCAATAACACAAGTTTTATTTGTCACATTCACCATATTTTCTAATTTATGTGATGCACAATAGATCGCTTTTGTTTGTCCTTCTAGATTATAAGTTGGTTGTTTTTTACAGCCTTCAATAATACAAGTTTTGCTTTTCACATCCATCATATTTTCTAATTTATGTGATGCACAATAGATCGCTTTTGTTTGTCCTTCTAGATTATAAGTTGGTCTAGTTTTACATCCTTCAATAATACAAGTTTTATTTATTACATCAACCATTCCATTCAATTTATGTGATGCACAATAGATCGCTTTTGTTTGTCCTTCTAGATTATAATTTGGTTGTTTTTTACATCCTTCATAAATACAAGTTTTGTTTTTTACATCCATCATATTTTCTAATTTATGTGATGCACAATAGATCGCTTTTGTTTGTCCTTCTAGATTATAAGTTGGTTGTTTTTTGCATCCTTCATAAATACAAGTTTTGTCTTTCACATTCACCATATTTTCTAATTTATGTGATGCACAATAAATTGCTTTTGTTTGTCCTTCTACATTATAACACGGTTTAATCTTACAACCTTTTTGAATGCACATTTGTCAAGATAATATATTATATATTATCCTGTCAAATATTTAAATCATTTAATAATTTATAAAACGCAATTTCAATTATAGAAATTTGTAAACATTGAAAAAATTGAATTAGAAATAACTCAATATTATAACCAGTACATCAAACCAAATGGAATCAGCTTTTAGAATCTTTGACTTTAACGTATATAATCAGAAGGACCAAGAGGCCAGTTCCGACGAGGAAGGTTTCGGGAAAGAAAGGAAGGACGATGCCAAGTTTGTCATTCAAATGTTCGGTATCAATGAGAAAGGCGAAAGTTGCTCCATCTTGGCAGAAAATTTCAAGCCATTCTTCTATGTAAAAGTAGACGAATCTTGGGTTCAAGGAACAAAATCTGCCTTCTTATCTTTCCTCAAGAAAAAGATCGGCAAATATTATCAAGACTCCATTTGCGAATGCAAACTCATCAAGAAGAAGAAACTCTACGGATTTGACGGTGGCAAAGAGCACAAATTCGTATTCATAAGTTTTGAAAACAATCAGGTCTTCAACAAAGCCAAGAATCTGTGGTATGGTAAGGACAGAAAGCTCCTTGAGAATGGTCTCATTTTCGGAGACACTCAAACTTATTTGTATGAGGCCAATATTCCACCACTCCTCCGATTCTTTCATATTAAAAACATTAGCCCCTCTGGCTGGATCGCCCTACCAAAGAAGAAGACCATAGAATTCAAAATGGACAAGAAAACCAGTTGCACTTATGAGTTTGCAATTGATTACAAAAGCATAATGGCGCTCAATGAAATGGAACAAAGGGTCCCCTACAAGATCTGTAGTTTTGATATTGAGGCTAGTAGTAGTCACGGCGATTTCCCCATTCCGGTCAAGTCCTATAAAAAACTGGCGACCAATATTGTGGAACACTTTGAAAAATTTGCAGATAATCTTACGCCCGACCTATGTAGGGATAAGTTGCGCGAGATTTTGCTATGCGCATTCGGATTCAAGAAGACCTTGGATTTTGTAGATTTGGTGTATCCGAAAAAGGCGCCATCTGGTGAGCAAGAAGTGAAAGACAAGACCGAGCTTTGGCTTACAACTCTTGTGCGAAGTATGAAAAAAGAGGGTGACGATCTGGATGGTCAAATGAACATTGAAGATATGTTTGAGTCTATGAACTTGGAGCAAGACACTGATCCTTTGGAAGGTGGTCAAGAAGGCACTGCCTATTATGGATACAAACCTAAGAAAAAGTCCAAACAGCAAATTGAAGGCACAGTAGTGGACATATTGTGTGACAAAAAATACGACCGCGACACGAAGCTCAATGAGATAAATATATCTTTGTGTAAAATCTTCCCTAGACTGGAAGGTGATAAAGTGACATTCATCGGTTCCACTTTCTTGAAATATGGTGACAAGGACCCTTATTTGAACCACTGTATTGCCCTCAATACTTGTTCACCTCTGTCATCTACTGAAAACTCACAACTGGAATCATACACAAAAGAAGAACAAGTCTTGACTGCTTGGGCTGATCTGATTCAACGTGAGAATCCCGATATTATTATTGGTTACAACATATTTGGTTTTGATTACGAGTTTATGTTTCGCCGTGCCGAAGAAAATAATTGTGTCCAAGAATTCTTGAAGTTGTCTAGAAACAAGGGGGAAATTTGTGCGAATATGGACCGTGATACACAGCGTTACAAATTGGAAGAAACCAGTATCCAGATTGCAAGTGGCCAACACGATCTCAAATATATCAAAATGAATGGTCGCATTCAAGTGGATCTGTACAACTTCTTCCGTCGTGAAGAGAATTTGACCTCTTATAAATTGGATTATGTGGCTGGTCATTTTATTGGCGACTATGTGAAGACGCTTGATTATGATGCCAGTTTGGGTCAGTCTACAATCAAGACCGGAAATATGACAGGACTCTTAGAAGGCAGCTACATACATCTAGAAGAAATTGGTCATAGCACAGATTATTATGAAGATGGCGCAAAATTTCAAGTAGTGAGCGTGGACAAAACTGGATGCAAATTTGTTGTGAATGCCAATTTGAAGCCAGACTTTTCCAAGAAAGTGCGGTGGTGTTTGGCGAAGGATGATGTAACACCTAAGGACATCTTTAAACTCACCAATGGAACTGACGATGAACGTGCAATCATTGCGAAATACTGTATTCAGGATTGTAACCTCGTGCATTATTTGATGAACAAAGTGGATGTATTGACTGGTTTCATAGAAATGGCGTCCATTTGTTCCGTCCCGATCAGTTTCTTAGTGTTGCGTGGCCAAGGCATCAAGCTGACCAGTTATGTAGCGAAGAAATGCAGGGAAAAGGGAACATTGATGCCTGTATTGGAGAAACTGGATTCCGATGACGGATATGAAGGCGCCATTGTATTAGATCCGAAGTGCGACTTGTATCTTGATAATCCAGTGGCGTGTGTGGATTATGCGTCGCTTTACCCCAGTTCAATGATGTCGGAGAATTTGTCACACGATAGTAAGGTGTGGACAAAAGAATACAACTTGAACAATGAGCTGTTGACTATTACTGGCGAAACCGATGACACAGGCGAAGTATTCATCTACGATAATTTGCCTGGTTATGAATATGTGGATATTTGCTATGACACCTTCAAATATGTGAGAAAATCTGCCACGTCGGCTGCTGAAAAGATCAAAAGTGGGTACAAGATCTGCCGCTTCGCACAATTCCCTGAAGGCAGCCGAGCAATTATGCCGTCCATTTTGGAGGAGCTCTTGTTGGCTCGTAAGACCACCAGGAAATTGATCCCCCAACAAACCGATGAGTTTATGAAGAATGTGCTTGATAAGCGTCAGCTCGGATACAAGGTAACTGCGAATTCCTTGTATGGACAGTGTGGTGCAAGGACGAGCACATTTTATGAAAAAGATATTGCTGCATCTACAACAGCAACTGGTCGCAAATTGTTGACATATGCCAAGCGAATTATTGAAGAGACTTATGGAGACGCAGTATGTGATACAACCAAATATGGGCCTGTATTGACGAAAGCTGAGTACATATATGGTGACACGGACTCGGTATTCTTTACATTCAATTTGCAAACCCTAGAAGGCGAACCGATTAAGGGCAAGAAGGCGCTTGAAATCACAATTGAGCTCGCGAAAGAAGCTGGCCATTTAGCATCTCAGTTCTTGAAAAACCCTCACGATTTGGAATATGAGAAGACATTTATGCCCTTCTGTCTCTTATCTAAAAAACGCTATGTTGGAATGCTCTATGAAGATGATCCGGATAAATGTAAGCGCAAAGAAATGGGAATCGTCTTGAAGCGTCGTGATAATGCACCAATAGTGAAAGACGTTTATGGCGGGATTATTGACATCTTGATGAAAGAGCAAGATATTAAGAAGGCAAAGGAATTCTTGCGCACTTGTTTGCGCAATATTGTCAATGAAGCATATCCCATTGATAAACTTATCATCACAAAATCGCTCAGATCAGGCTATAAAAATCCGCAGCAGATTTCTCACAAGGTTTTGGCGGATAGGATTACAGCAAGAGACCCAGGAAATAAGCCGAGCTCAGGCGACCGAATTCCGTTTGTATACATTCATAATCCGAATAAGAAGGCACTTCAAGGCGATAAAATAGAAACGCCGACCTATATTAAACAAGCCAATTTGAAGATAGACTATTCGCACTATATTACGAATCAGATTATGAAACCAGTGCAGCAAGTCTTTGCCTTAGTATTGGAGAAAATGTGGGCAATGAATGGTATAGTTGGTAATAGAAAAATTGCAAAGTTCAAACGTGAAATCCAAGAACTCAAAAAGGTTACTCCGGAAGACAAATTTGAAGATAAATTGGAGAAATTGAAGAATGCTGAAGTGAAAACCCTGTTATTTGATGAATTCTTGAGAGAGACCAATAACCAAAAGCAAGGGAACGTTCCTATTACAAGCGCATTTGGATCCAAGAAGTAGGGCCGGTGCCATTCTGTGTCTAATTTTGAGCGAAGCTTCATATTAAACACTCCAATATGCTGCCAATAAACATCGCAAACCTAGAAATTATTGCTTTTTCAGTCTCCCTCAAAAAAACCACTTTTTTCTTTTCAAAAGTATTTTTCGCTTTTAAAAAATGGACATAAAAAAATGTCCAATTTTGGGAGGGGCCTATTCCAATGACCGAAAGACCCTTGAAAAATCGTGTTGTGACCATAATGCTCTAAATTTCGTTTTTTTTATTGAAAAATTTGTGAGCATAATTTTTTCAATATTTTCTGGGAATTTTAAGATGCGATAATTTAAATCTTAAAATTAAAATTTTTTATTTTAAGATAATTTAAAGATTATAATATAAGATTATAATATAATGCCTAA
>Ga0209084_1003415_pt1 | contig 11728 bp, 13 predicted proteins | sample C_130820_MF_Meta_FD_187309 | JGI IMG/M metagenome (GOLD analysis project Ga0209084, IMG submission 187309) | Freshwater microbial communities from Lake Croche, Canada to study carbon cycling - C_130820_MF_MetaG (SPAdes) (version 2) | ecosystem: Environmental > Aquatic > Freshwater > Lake... | reverse complement strand
CCCTCACTGACAATCTGAATCAACTGCTTGAGGTGTTCATCAAGCTTCTTGTTTAAACTTTCAAGCAGAGGATTCATCATTCACCTTTCGGTTGGTTCTTCGAGTTAATAAGCATTTGAAGAAGTTGTTGTTTAGCCTGTAAATCCTGAGTCTGTTGGTTGTGAGCCAATGATTGCTGGTGGGATTGTTCAGCCTGTCTTAATTCAGCTTGGTGTCTCATAGCTTCCATGGCAATTTCCTGTTGCTGGCGCTGTGCGGCCATGGCAGGGTCTTCGCCTTGTTTGGATGCCATATCTTGAGCCTTAAGTTGCAGTTCTGCCTGCTTGATGGCAAGCTCTCCCTGAACCTTTTGGGCTTTAGTTTGAGCATCTTGTTGTTTGATCTGAAGCTCTGCCTGTTGCATCTGCATGACGGGGTCTTGCATCTGCTGTTGGGCTTGTTGTTGGGCCGCTTGGTTCTTATTAATTTGAAGCAACTGAGCCGCCGCTTGTGCAACAAGCTTGGACAATTGAACTTCGACATCCTCAGACATTTCAATGTTTGGCTTCGGAAGAGTCGCTCCAAGGCGTTGTTCAATCTTGGAACGGTACTGGAACGCAATGTGTTCAGCTACGTGAGCCATGATTGCGGCCTGCATTTGTTGAGCCATGGGGTTTTGCCCCATCTGGCCCATGACAGAGGGATCCTGCATCATGGATGTATGTACAGCTATGTGTGCATCGTGATCCTGATAGATAAAAGCCTTGGTAGGCTTACCTGTAAGGAATGCCATGTTCTCGGAGATGGGATCTCTGGGTGTCATGTCATCATCAATAGGAACTAACTTGTCTGCGTTCTTGATACCTAGAACCTCAATCATCTGGCGGTGCAGGACGGGTAGGTTATAGATCTGAGGAGCACCCTGAGCTAACTGGATCACAGCTTGATACTGCATAATCCTTTGGGCCATCGTGGCTGAATTCGGGTCGGAGACCGGAATGACATCCACCATGTCGTAGTCGGAGCGTTTAGCCTGTGGCGTTCCTGCAACAGGTGTGTACTCATAAGACTCTGGGGAGTAGTCCCTGATGATTGACTTAAGGAGTTTAAACTCTTGTTTCATTGAATAATGAACACGAGCCTGAACCGCAGACATTGTCTTGAGTTGTCTCTCAAGCAGGGCCAGAGTTGTACCTACAGGGGCGTTGGCAGACATATCGCTGATGTTCATATCTGCGATTGATCCAAGTCTCCGACCTTCGTCTGTGATCTGGTTTAAAAGAGCCAAGAGAACCTGAGAGGGTTCTTTGTATGGCAGGGCCATGATGTTCTCTTTGACTGACCCACTTGGTACATCCACATCCCTAAACTCACCGGGATTGATTGGGGTGTCGTCGTCTTTGATCCTCAGACCACGAGTCTTTAATCCACCGGGCAGATTGGACAGAGTACCTGCGTCTACCAACTGACGGATTAAAGATGTGCCTGCACGGGCGTATCCACCAATCAGGTGAATCAAACCTAGGCCATAAGCACCAAATCCCGGTACGTAGGTGTACTGGACAAAATGCTGGCGCTTTAAACGGTGCTCATCATCCTCATCCCAGTTACGACGGACAGCCAAGATCTTGCTTGTACCGCGCTCTAAGGTAACGACGTAGGGAAGAGCAATCCCGTCTTCATCTTCATAACCCGGGAGGTCGTAGTCTACGTGGATCTCATAGATCTGGTAGCGGTCATCATCTGAGAGGTTGTAGCCTTGGTCTTCTGCCTTCTTCTTCTCTACGTCAGTGTAGAACTGTAGAGGATCGCCAAGATCCTCATCTATATAGAATCCCGACACTTGAAGCTTACGGATGTCGTTCTTGGTCTTACGCATGATGTGAGTCACACGCTCGGAGGTCATGGCACTGGAAGAACCATAAGGGATGATCACATCTTCTGCTGGGATAAAGATGGATGCCTGACGGCCCATAGAGGGATCGTAGTAAACCTTCTTGAAGGCCGCTCCGGCCAGACCTAAGGAGTACAGCATTCTTTCATGCTCAGGGCGGTATTCGGGCATACCTTCCGTGAGCTTGTAGTTCATGTCATCTTTGACACGCTCTGCCGCTTCCTCTTTAAGCTTGTCAATTGCGCCGATAATTTCTGTTTTGACCGGCCCTTGCGCTGGAAAAGTTTCAATAATAGTCTCACTTTGGAACCTAACTGCCGCTTCGGTGAGTACGGTGGAAAAGACACCACAAGCACCGAGCCAAGGTTCCGTTCTCTCTTCATACTTCATTCCCAAAACATCTAGGCCTTTGACATACATATCAACCCAGTCTTTACGGGAGTTGATGTCTGAGTCCACCATTTCAATTAAATCACTGGCAATTTTCTCTAGTTCTCCTGCGTCCATGTACTCGGCAAGGTTGTCGCCAAAACCTTCTTCTTCATCTGGCATGAGATCAATTTCTGTACCGTCCATGTTTAAACGCACACCATCAGGGTTTTCTATTTCAATCTCAAGGACTGGTGTGTCGTCAAGCGCTAGGTCGTTTAAACCCATGGGTGCTTGGCTCAATGATTGTTCAATACTCATAATGTTCCTTAAATAAGTTTCCAACTGCCGCGAGAATACTCATCCGGCATCTTAATAGAGCCACCTTTGGCTTTGCGAATTTCATTTCCCCATTTGGATTCTTCAGCCCTGCGCTTACTTTCCAATAATTCTTGCTCACCTTCGCCAGCGCCTTTTGCGTACAACAATGCTTGCAGAGGTGGCGGCAACAAACCGGTTGCAGTTTCCCCAACTTCTTCCCTAGCTTTTTTATACTCACCAGCATTGGCGGATCCAACTGCGCTAAGTAGACCAGCACCAACCCCAAGAACACCAAGTTTTGTTCCGGTGTTTAAACGTGCAGGTTTTGGGTGAACTTCAGTTATTTCATTTCCAAAATGAATATTACGGCCACTAGACCCAATTGGGCTTTCACTTCCGTATATCTCAACAGGATTCATTCCTACCTTTGGCTTTGTTGTATACGGAGCTTCTATTAACGTAGTGCCAGCTTTTTTTGGCCCATAGTCTTCTGTTAATTGCAAAGCAACTTCTCCAGTTGGCTTTCCATTTTCCATAACCGGAACAAATTTAGTTGCCATTTCAGTATTTTGATACAAGCCAGCAACACTGTTTACAGCCTTAGGATCCATGTAAATAGTTTTTCCCGAACGCTGTTGAATACCTGTTGACTTGTCGGTGTGGTTTGCTCCGCTTCTATTTCTTGTAGAAGTTGTGTCGTTATGGTGGGCATAAGTAGAGCCACGGCTAGTTTTAAAAACAGATTCAATATCATCTGTGCCACTTGGCAAATTAAATAACGGTTCGTAACTCATAATGTTCCTTAGTAATAGCTTACTTTTCTGCGGTAGTTGATAGGCTCATCTTCTTCATCTGAGTCGATGGAGATAAAGCCCCCGAGTCGAAACCGCATCAAGGCTTGACTGCTTGAGTCCACAAGGTCATCGTGATCCCCATTTGGGAAGGAAGCCATCTCATCCATGACTTCTTCTGCCCATCGGGTATCAGGACACCAGACCATGCCGGACTCAAACAAAGCAGAGATTGCGTTTACACGCGATATCTTATCGTTTCCTTTACCCGGCGTATACTCTGCAATAGGAATTCCCATCTTGCGCATCTCATAGATCAAAGGAGCGCCAGCCGCTCTCTTCTCAATGATCAACGTGTCTGGTTCAAACTCCTTGTATAGATCTAAAGCTCTGCGTTTAAGTTCAGGGAACTCCATACGCTCTTTCATTGCGTCCAGAAGGATGATGTTTGGCTTTAGATCACCAGATTTATTGGGGTGTTGGAAGACACCCCATGTTGTGCAGGCTGAATAGTCCGCTCGGTTGTTCTTTTCAAAGGCAGTGTCCCAAGATTGGATGATGTATTCACAGTTTGGAGGACGTTTCTCCTCCCAAATCATCCAATGTTCCCGTTTAACAATCGCGCCTTCTTCAGATGTGGGGTTTTGTTGGTACTGCGCTTCCCATTTAGAGACTGGAAGCTCCGATTTCAGGGCTTCTAGGGCTTCTTTTGACCAGAATCCGGGCCATAAAGGGTTTCCATTGGGCATAATCGCCGGAAAATCGATGATTTCCCACTGATCTACGCCATCTTTGCCTGAATTCTTGAGGATTTGGCCTGTCAAATCCCTCTTAGACCACCGAGTCATCACAATAATGATGGATCCACCCGGCTGGAGACGTTGTCTAGGCCCAGATGTGTACCATTCATACACATTATCAAATACTGCGGGGTTACCTTGCTTGGCTTCTTGCTCTGAATGGGGGTCGTCAATGATTAAGAGATCAGCGCCTTTACCTGTAACAGCGCCGCCAACACCGATAGCAAAGTAATCGCCACCCACGTTAGTGTTCCAGCGACCTGCGGCCTTTGAATCGCTCGACAGCTTAGTCTGAAACACCTTTTGATACTGTTCTGAAGAGACAAGATTCCTAACCTTCCTTCCAAAGCCGGTGGCAAGCTCGGCAGTATGCGCAGTCTGAATAATCTTCTTCTCAGGATACTTCCCCAAGAACCACGCAGGCAAAAGAAAAGAAGCAAACTCAGACTTGGTATGCCTAGGAGGCATATTAACGATAAGACGCTTAAGCTCACCACGAGCCACTCTCTCAAAAGCATCTGCCATCACCTTGTGATGCGCTCCAGAGATAAAGATAGGCCACATCTGGGTTACAAAATAAAGAAAGGACTCCTTACTGCGTTCGACTTTATCCATCTCAAGCAAGACTTGGATCTTTGCCCTGTTGTCTGGAGAAGCCTTAGGAACCATCTCTAAGTACTTCTGGATCTCTGCGTGGGTAAGGAGACTCATAGAGATGCCACAGCCTTGACAGAGTTATCGACTAACTTAATTGAATGAAACTTATAAGGACGGACGGTTAGGTGACCGTCTTCCTTCAGTCTATGGACAATCCTGTGGACATTTGATTTAGAACTCAATCCAATCCCCTTGGCAATAACTTCATAAGACGGCGGTACACCATGCAACCTAATGTATGCACGGATGAAATCTAAAACTAACTGCCTACGCTTGCTCATTCATTTCCCGGTTCTCCCGGATTCCCTCCCCCCTTTAAGGGGAGGGATATCCGGGAACACATATGAGGGCACACTGCCCAGATCAGTGACTAACAGTCCGGTTGGGTTGTCATCCACAATGTGCCTTCATATAAGTTCTAAGCTCCTTCAATCCACCTACACGGACATCATCAATAAAAACCTGAGGCACTTCCTCAGAATGGTTGTACTTAAGCCACAACCTAGCATCATTGTCCTGCGTGATGTCATATTCCAAGAACTCAAGGTTGTTAGACTTAAGCAAGTTCTCTGCGTTTAAACAGTCTTCACAACCGGGCTTCGTGTAAACAGTGATGTCCATGATGATCTCCTTGATCTAAGTTTAAACGCATATGCGAACGTTCGCAAGGGGTAAATTAAAAATATATATAGGGGTGGGGGTGGACGATTTGGAAATGAAGGGGGGGTGTTTCTTATTTGGAAGGTAAATGTTTGTGTGGATTCGAGCGTAATAGGCGGAGGGGTGTCGCATCGCACCAAGTGGGGGTCGGGGGGCGGTGGGGTCTGCCTAACCTACGTTTACACGCACCTCATGCACCGGTGCATCTGGCTCTGGAGTACTGTTTAAACGGGTCATGCTCTTGGCCTCTACATCTAGCACTGATGCCTTGCCTTGCTCCATCAGCTTCATATGACCTGACAGTTCTCTCTTCAATTGGTCTGCGGTGATGACTGCTTTGTCTGTCACCTCTGTAGGTGTAAACAGGCCACAGGCCTTGCCCATCAGTTCTAAGGCTCTGATACGTGACTGCTCAGATTGAGCGTCCTTGCTTAGTGCCAACAGTCCCTTCAACACATACCTCTTACTCGCTGAGATGTCCTCACTCAGGTGCTCTATGGTTTCCTCCCATGCATCCTTCAGAGCGTGTTTGATCCTTGGGTCATGCATCAGCTTGTTGGCTGATGCGCTTATGCTTGCATCACTCCCAGTGTCGTTGGCGTATGCATCCCTATAGGCCTGTCTCAGGCTTTTCCCTCTGATAACACCCTGAGTGAACATCACCTGTCTAGGACTTAGTGTCTTGGGTCTTGGTGTACCTGATCCTTTAGGTACTCCATCCTTCCTTAGCTTAGGACTCTCTGCGGCATGGGCTAACTGTTCCGCTTCGCTCATCTCTGCGAGGCCGTCATCACCCTCCCAATCCCCATCATGTTGCAGTGCAACATCCAGTTCAGCCCTGTACTCATTCACGTTAGCCTTGCCCATGTTTAAACACCCCCGAATGTTAGTAGCCACAAACTAAACCATACACTCATGTATGGACACACACTGTTCCCATTATACAGTTATCCACAGGTTATTCAAGCCTGTGGATAAGTCCAAAAGTTATCCACAGGTTATTCATTTTGGTGCAGTTAGGGTTTACCCACGTTATTCACAGCAGTCGGAAAGTTATCCACACAAAATGTGGACAAAACAGGGGTAGTTATCCACAAAATCAGGGTAAACCCTATGGCCTCTAGAATCGATTTTAAGACCCCTACAAGCGTCCGTTTTGGTTTTAAGCACCCCTACCCTACCCCAACCCGTTTTAAACGATCCTGAGCCGTTCTGAGCGTTTTTTAATACTTTTCAACCGAGTATTACTTTGACCTCAAAGTGAGTACTTATCACTACTTAGGGTTTGTCCCTATGAAAATACTTGTAGACACTTGTCAACCAATACCATTACACTAGCGTTGAACCATCTGTAAGCACTAGTGTTTACACGTTACAGGATTACCGCTTTGATCCACTGACCCGTGAGGGCAAAGAACAGTGAGTAGTGCAGATCCTCCAACCTAGTAGGTGATCGGACTTACTAGGGCTAAGAGTTTAGCCTGTAGCCCACAGGGTTACGGGGTGCGCTTTTGCACTCTATATAGAAAGCTTCTATGCAGAAATTAATCAACGCCTACAAGGCCAACCCCACGTTGGAAAATGCCAAGCGAGTCTTTATGTATGAATGGCAACATACCTTTGCTTCCATCTTACTCAGTCTTGATGATCAAGCACTGCTTCAGCAAATCATTGCCCGTCACAACAAGGGAGAGTGAACATGTTTACATGGAACTACCGCATTGTTAACACCAAGTCAGAAAATGGCGGTGCTGATTGGTATTGCTTACAAGAGGTTTGCTACAACAAAAAAGGCAAGCCCACAGGCTACGGCTCGGCCTGTACAGGCTCTGAGGACATGGAGTCTTTGCAACAAGTTTTCAACATGATGAATGAGGCAATGAAATTGCCTCCATTACAAGAGGAGGATTTCAAATGACCTACACCGCACAAATTGACCGCCACGGCAACATCATTGTTTGCAAGGGTGAAGTGGAACGCTCAGGCTATCAGATCTTTTGTTGGGGCACGTATAACGATTGCCTTAACCGCAAGGTCAACCGCCCCTCTGAGCAACCCGCCCGTTGGCATACACGTTCCAACGGCCAACCCCTCGACACCGAGGAATGAACTGTCAGCGTGATGCACCTTGCAAGGGTGCATTGCAGTGCTAGTTCGCACTACCTTAGAAAGGACATCATGAGAGCAAAAATACTTGTGACTTGGCGGGACAACCGCAAGCATTTTGGGTTTAAGTTGCCGACTGTACGCAACGATTTTTGCGAGGTGACTCGCACCATCACCCTAGAGGCTGACCCCTCGGGTGTTTATGAGGATGGTCAGTGGGGTTACATCACGGCCAACGGCAACAAGGTAAGGGTGTATCACTCTGATTTTGATGTCAAGCCCGAGGATGCCACTTGGCAAATTTGGAGTTAAGTTTTGACTGTAATGCCCCCTTGCACGGGGGTATTGCAGTAGGAATTTCCCTACTGTTTTGGAGATCAACCATGACCCTTCCCATCATTCATGCCAATCGTGAGGCGTGGCAACATGCTTGCGTAGATGAACTACGTAGTTTCTTTTCCTCCCGTGGCTATACGCTACCCGCTGAAATTCGGGTAGCTTGCGGCTACCCTACCAATGCAAAACGCTCAGGCTTCAAGGTGCTTGGCGAGTGCATTCCCAATACCAATTCTGCTGATGGTCATTGGGAAATTTACATTTCCCCGATTCTCTCTGACCCCTCTAAGGTGACCGAGACATTGGTTGCCCAGTTGTGCCGCACGGCCAAGGGTGCTTATGCGGTGACCAATGTGGCTTACGCCAAGGTTGCCGAGGCCTTGCACATTCTGCCTGATGGCTTGGTGTCCAACCCCTACAAAGAGGTGACTCATGGCTCTGCCTTTGACATGGCCTATCAGGACATCATCGATTCACTGGGTGTCTACCCTCACGGTAAGGTTGACATCTCAATCCATAAAAGCCAAGGCACTCGCATGTTGCTTGCCAAGTGCCCGACATGCCAATGCAGTATTCGCATGACATCCAAGTGGGTCTACAACGCCCACGGTGATGTTGAACTTCCGACTTGCAGATGCGGTGACACGTTCGCCCTTGCCTAACCCGTTTAAACAGAGAGAATCAAAATGACAAAATCACTTACCCTCAAAGACCGCTTGCTTTCCATCCCCATCGGCAAGATTGTTGGTGCAACAACCGCACACGGTGCACCGTCCAACCTCAGCACCAAGATTGACCGTGTCAATTGGCTTGTTGAGCAGATCGACAATGGCAAGCTGACCTTTGACCAAGTGCAGAATGCCACGCCTGTGGTCAATGCACCCCTGACCATTGACACCGCCCGTGTCGATGCCTTAGAGGCCGTTGCCAACCGTGCCCATGGGTACGCCTTGCAAGGTCTTGACGCTACCCGTGCGGTTGAATCAGCGGTGACCCTGATGGTTCAAAAGCTTGCCGCCTCTGAGGTTGCCATTGATCAGATTGCCAAGGCTCAGGCCGCCTCGATGGTTGACGATTCAAAGGTTGCCGCTGATGTCGCCTCTGCCATTGCCAAGGCCTTTGCCCCGTTTAAACAGTCTGTGATTGATGCGGGGGCACAGGGTGCAATTGCCAATGCTACGGTTGCTACGGTGATTGACCGCAAGACCGTGCTTGATGTCTTTGGTGTCGATGTACTTGATACCAGTGGTAAGCAAGTCTACGTGGACATTTGGAATTCCCCCGATGCCCCTCAAATTGATCCCAATTTTGTATGGTCTGAGGCCATCTTGGCATACCTTTTATTGGCTCAGGACAAGGGTGAAAACCTGTGGTTCGGGGGTGAAAAGGGCACAGGCAAAAGTGAGACGGCCAAGCAGTTTGCCGCTAATACTGGACGTTCGTTCACTCGAATTAATTTCCACAAGTACACAACCACTGAGGACTACATCGGCTCGGTTGGCCTTGAGAATGGTGCGACAGTGTTTAAACGTGGTGCTTTCCTGACCGCCTTTACCTCACCCTCAACCGTCATTTTGTTGGATGAAATTTCCAATTGTGATGCGGGTGAACTTGCCCCCCTCAATGGTCTGCTAGAAGTGAACAGTGCAGTCAACATCGGGGGTTCGCCTCAGCGCAGAGCGCAAGGTGTCCTAGTGTTTGCCGCTGACAATACCCTGACCAACGGTGACTCCACAGGCCGCTATACGGGTACTAGACAGATGAATTCCTCATTGGCAGACAGGTTTTCCCATGTCGTCCAGTTTGAATTCCTACCCCGTGACCAAGAGGTTGAGGCCATTGTCCGTCACACTGCTTGCCATCCTAAGTTGGCCTTGCACGTTGTCAATGCAATCAATGCCGCTAGGGCAAAGGTTGACACTGGTGACATCATCGATGCCCCATCGATTCGCTCTGCGCTTGCGTTCATTCGGGGACTGTCCGTCCTCTCCGTGGATCAGGCTTGGCACTCTGCCATTACCGCTCGGCAACCCGCTGAGTCCCGTGCCGCCCTTGATGCTATCAAGGCCGCTTACATCAACAAAAACGACATAGCCACTTGGCTTTAAGGATCATCATGACAAAATCAAAATACTTCGGATGGGAATTCAAACCCGCTCTTACAGCGGCCATCCACAAGATTGCCTCTGACCTCGGCCTCGGCTCGGTCAAGGTGACGTTCCGTGCTGACATTCCTACAGCGGCCATCGACCGCCAAGGTCAGATCTACATCACCAACATTGCAGATGATGCAGTGCTGACCCGTGCAGATCTTGAACGGTTCACAGGCTTCGCCTTGCATGAGTTGTTGCACTGGAAGTACACCAACTTCAACGCCATCGACACTGATCAGGTTAGCTACTTGCTCCAACTGCACAACGCCTTAGAGGATGCGTTCATTGAGAACACCGCTATCCAACGCAAGCTCACAGGCAATGTCGAACACTTGCTCACCGTGCTAATCGATGGCATGGCCGCTCAGGGGTTGGCTGAGGTTAAGGATTGGTCTGACCCCCGTCAGTACCCCTTTGCCCTTGCAGTCTACGCACGTAAACATGGCACTGTAGTTGTGCCATTGGCTAAGGGTTTAAAGCCTATCTTCGATGAAGCTTGTGTGCGTTTAAACAAGTGCCAATCTACCCGTGATACATGGGACTTGGCAGTGTGGTTGTTTGCTCAGTTGTGCAATGAGTTGCCCGTCCAACCTGAGCCGCCCGTGCAACCCCCAACTAATCCTACCAACCCGACTGATGAGCCTAGTGATCAGCCCGATGGCGACAACCCCGATGAGGGCGGTGATGAGGGCGGTGATCAGGATGGCCCTACAAAGGGCGGTAAGCCCCTTACAAGCCCCGTTGATGAGGGTGATGGGGGTGAGGACGTAGGTGATGCCAAGTCGCCTGTAAAGGACGTTAAAGACAAGCCCAATGGCGGCAAGCATAAGACCATCGTTAAGCCCCGTTCGACTGAGCCAACCGCTGATGTTGGCGAGTCCTCTAAGTCAGGCGGCTCAACTGGTGAGTGGTCAATCAAAGAGAACGGTTATCACTTAGGTAACCGCAAGTGGACAGTCACTGTTTAAGGAACAATATGATCCCCGCAAAACTTCGCTTCGAGATCCGCAAGATGTTTGAGAACTCAGGCACTGAGGAATTCAACATCAACCGCAAACAGGGTTCACTCAACGTGAATGCCTTGGCCAACATCGGCCACACTGACCGCCTGTTTAAACGTAGGGCTGAGGTTGCAGGTACTGACTCAGCCGTGACCGTTGTGATCGACTGCTCAGGCTCGATGGACGGTGAGCGTATGCAGAATGCAGTCAACGTCTGCTACGCCTTGCTAACTACCCTCTCACAGGCGGGTGTCGCCACCTCTGTGGTGACGTTCTCAGGTATCGTGTCCATCCTTAAGCCATGGAACATGCCCTATCAAAAGACCAAGCTACTGCTTGAACACCTTGATGCCTCGGGCGGCACAAACGATTATGCCGCTGTCAACTTTGCCCATGGCCTGTTACACCGTAGGACTGAGGCACGTAAGGTCTGCTTCGTATTGACCGATGGCGAGGGTAGCCCCACGGCAACCCGTGACCAGTGCCTGTCAGGCTCACGCCTTGGCATCACGACCATCGGCATCGGCATTCAAGAGAACGTGTCCCATGTCTACCCCAATGCAGTACGGGTTGACAAGCTAGAGGACATGGGCACTGTCGCATTCACCAAGCTTAAGCTTGCCGCCTGAGGGGGGTTACCCCTCACCCTTTAAAAGAAACC
>Ga0209084_1003412_pt1 | contig 11731 bp, 9 predicted proteins | sample C_130820_MF_Meta_FD_187309 | JGI IMG/M metagenome (GOLD analysis project Ga0209084, IMG submission 187309) | Freshwater microbial communities from Lake Croche, Canada to study carbon cycling - C_130820_MF_MetaG (SPAdes) (version 2) | ecosystem: Environmental > Aquatic > Freshwater > Lake | place... | reverse complement strand
AGAACTAAAAACAAAAAAGGGGGGTAAATTTTACCCCCCTTTTTTGGGAAAACTTTTCCAACTAATCTAAAACAACCTTCCACACCTTCCACTATATCATAAAATTAAGAAATCTAGAAAACTCTATGACGTAGTTGTATCTAGTGGAAGGTGGAAGGTTGAAAGTGGAAGGTTGGCTCCACCCTCCACCTTTTTTGGGGGGGATTTCCGGCCCCTACGTAGATGTCATACTGCCTCCTACCAATTGCCCCCAAGGATACGTCATTATATGACTTATATAAGAAGGCTGTTTCATCATTCTGGGTATCTGGGGAGGTTCAAGTCCAGCAACGGGATAGAAGCGACTGGGATAAATTGAATGAAAAAGAAACGTACTATATCAAGCACATTCTAGCCTTCTTCGCTGGATCCGATGGTATAGTGGCCGAGAACCTAGCACTAAGATTCTATGGTGAAAGCGATTCTGCTGTTGTAAAACTCTTCTATGGGTTCCAGATAGCCATTGAAGGAATCCACAGCGAGGTCTATGCGAACCTAATTGATAGTTTCATAACGGATAAGGCTGAGAAACTAGAACTCTTTAATGCTATCAATAATTATCCGGCCATCAAGAAAAAGGCGGATTGGTGCTTGAAGTACATCAAGTCATCGGATGACTTTAGAGTGCGGCTTATTGCCTTTGCTGTCTGCGAGGGTATATTCTTCAGCGGTGCCTTTTGCTCTATCTTCTGGCTGAAATCTAGGGGGATTTGCCCCGTGCTTGGGTTAGCGAATCAATTTATAGCAAGAGACGAGGGGCTTCATTGCGACTTTGCTGTCGCATATTACAAGCAATTAGAAGCCCTTCCAGAGAGTATGGTTCATAGTATAATTAAGGATGGTGTGGATATAGAAACCGAGTTCATTACGGAAGCATTACCGGTTCGTATGATTGGGATGAATGATGAAATGATGAAAGAGTACATCCGCTTCGTCGCCAATCGTCTCGCCACACAACTAGGGGTGAGTAAGCCATACCCCGCAGCATATAACCCCTTCTCCTTTATGGAAATGATTAGCCTTGAAGGTAAGACCAATTTTTTTGAAGGCAAGGTAAGCGACTACGCGTTTATAAGAGAAAGACCCGATTCTAAGGCGTTTGTCCTCACTCACGATTTTTAATGTCTATTACTACTAGAAATGCCTTATAAACTTCGGAAAGCACCGAAGAAGGACTTGTATTGGGTCGTCAATAAGGAAAGTGGAAAGAAGTACAGTAAGGAGGCCCTTCCGAAGGGTAGAGCAGAGGCTCAGATGAGGGCCTTGTATGCTAATGAGACGAAGGGGGGGAAATCGTACCCAAAACCACAAAAAACCATTCAAGAAGGCCCCTTTTACACAGACTCCCTAGGAAATCAATGGTCTGAAGTACAATATAATGGTGTTATAAATGCTATTCAGAATGGTGTAGAACAGAATGGTTGGGGCATTATAGCCATAGAGAATTACTTGAATGGGTTGTATCAAGAGGGTCATCCAGTAGATCACCCTATTCCACCGATGGTCCGAGAAGAGAGTATTGACTACGAGAACACAATGCCTATCGTGATTCACGACTGGAAGAATTTATTAGACTCGGATTTACTATTTGAGGCTTGGGCGAACGACCAACCAGAACCAGATGATTTGGCTTCTTCGCACCATTCAGATGATGGATATGATGAAGATGATGAAGATGATGACGACCACGACGACCATCAATCAACAACTTCCGCCTCGGGTCAAGTAGGGGCTGGTAAGAAGGGCGGTGGCCCCACACCAACGAAGGGCGTTCTACAGCAATTAGCCGTCGCATCGTACGAAGCCAACCCACCAGCCACGATCGGCTCATTCAAGTTAGTCAAGCACACACCCACCCTTAAATTTTATTATGATGAGGCTAAGAACTTTATGGTCGTCGCCATACGTGGTACTAAACTAACAGATAAGCACGACCTAATCGCCGATGCTCTTGCTGTCACTGGAAATTTGAGAAACTCTTACAGATACAAAAATGACGCACAGCAAGTGAGAGAAATGGATAGGCAGTACCCTAAGGCGAGGTTCTTTGGTGTAGGCCACAGCCTAGGAGGTGCTATTCTAGACCTATTCTTGAGAAACCGTCTCATAGATGCTGGTATGTCATACAATGGCTTCCCAGAGCCGCACGAAAGGCAAGGGAACCCCCTTCACCATCGCATTTATCACACTGGCGACTTCATCTATAAGATGTTCGCAAGTAAGATTCCTAATATAGAACTTAGAACGACTAGTGAGCCATTCTGGAAATACCTTGTAAAGTACTCAATGCCTATTGATTTATTCACTGGAATTGACAGACATATGCTTGGACGCTTCAAGGGGGGGCTATTACTGTAGGCCGTTAGGGTAATAGACGGCTGTGATTATATTTGTAGAAGGCAAGACAAAGGGAGAGTTGGTGTTGTTCGTGAAAACAATTTGGTTTAGCGTTCTTAATCCAGCCGTTCGTGCCGCCGTCACATCAAAAATACAAACGGGCATCGTCGCGTTAATGGGGTACAAGGCCGTCGTTGATAAGCCAACAGTCTGGCCCGGTGAATAAGTCACGTTTCGGACAGAATCAAAGAAGGCAATACCTACGGTTCTCTGCCCTACTGCTGGAGACCCAGAGGTATTCGTGAAAAATAAATTGAAGCCGGTGAAATTGAGTAAGAAGACCCCAGTGGCTGAAGGAGGACCAGTTGCTAGATAAGAGGCTAGAATTCCATTCGGCACGACTATGACGATTGCTTGGCCTCCAACAGAACACGTCGTGGGGACCATTTGGATAATACCGCCCGGACCTCCCCCTTGGATGATTTGATTTACAGAGCCGACAGCAGCCGACACGATAGGATTGTGTGGGTCAGTGTTATCCACGATCACCCCAGCCCCTTGATTGACTGTTAGAACCCCATCGTTGGAAATAGTAGGGATATTCGGATTCGTATTGTCAATACTAATCCCAGCCCCTTTTTGGACGGCTCTAACACCGATGTTCGTGATCGTTGGAAATTGAGCGGAACCAGTAATAGAGATACCATTACCCGCTTGTAATTGGACGGCTCCAGTATTCTCTAGTACTACTGCGTTTGCTGAGCCAGTATTGACGATTCCTAGTCCAGCGGTGACGGTAAGAACACCCGTGTTTGTGATTGTTGGATTTGTACCACCAGACACTGAGATTCCTACACCAGCCCTCACGGAATTAACAGCAGTGTTAGGGGACGATAGTTCTAGCCATTGGTCTGAGAGAGAAGGGTCAGTTCCTCCTAGTTGAGACGTGACCGTTAGGATATACGTCGCAAAATTTACTGGTGATACGACAACGTCATTCTGAAAGTACTGTTGGCTAACACTCCACCCTCCTCTCCAGTTCATCGTAGTCGGAAGGACTGCTAGACGTTCAAATGGTGTATCCAAACTCTGAGCGACAGACATCTGTTATATTATTAGAATATATTAGTCGGGTAATAAGTGGCGAAGGTACCAGCCGATGACTGTAATACTATTGTGTAATTATATATACCGTTCGGTGGGTAACCATTATATACAACGATATCAGTAATTCTCGTAAGACCTTCTGCCTTTAGTGCTGAAATAGGGACGAAAATAGGAGGGATATTGATGTAAAAAGGAGTGGCTGTTGAAATAGTGCTACGCACTACATCTAACGGCGAAGAATACGTTTTTTGTGTCGTGCTGTCAAAGAAACTAAATTGGGCGGTGTGGCCCGTTTGGGGAAAACCAAAAGACCCAGTGGGTCCAACAGTAAAGCACCAGCCATTGAAGTCAAATAGAAATCCACCAGTAGCATCTGGCGGCGTTCCATTTATGTATTTGAAAAGGATGCTGTTAGGATTGGAGCCATTTGGTACTGGAATGAGTCCCACGTTATCAAAAGGAATAGCGGTGTCGCTAATCTGGTCGGTGTCATTCAAGAACCGGGTAGTTATAGGACCGTTTAACGACACAAAAGGAGCAGAACCCGCCCTTGCTGTTGGTAGATCAGACACAGTCATTCCGAATCCAGCCACTAGACTCACGACTCCATTATTGATTACAGTCGGTTCAAATCCTAGACCCGTTGGAATAAGAATTCCAGTACTCGCGGCGAGTCCTTGGAGTCCAGTGTTGGAGATAGTATTCCCAGCCACTTTGATTCCAAGGCCTTCTCCTATTTGGGAGACCCCAGTATTTACAATAATGCGGTTCTTCTCAGTGCCTCTGGCTTGGAGACCATTCTGTGCTATTAGTGTTAGAACGCCAGTGTTGCTTACAACTGGATTCTGCGGATCGGTGTTATCTACATTGATGTAAGCACTACCAGATACAGACGTGACCCCAGTTGTTGTCGTAGGTACTACTTCTTCCCATAAGGCAGACGTAGAAGGGTCTATGCTGTCATCCACGGTTGTGGCCCCTATTAGAATATACAAGGCATTATCGGCCGGTGATACGACCACGTTAAATTTAAAATATAGAGTACCAGCGACCCACGTCCCCAGCCAACTCATTGTTGTCGGTAAAACGGCCAAACGTTCAAAGGGTGTATCCAAACTCTGAACGAGTGATGACATTCTTATTATAGAGGAGTAATTTACGCGATGCGAACCCACGTGATGACGGGGTTTGTGAGTGATGTGGGCTGGGTTCCATACCAGTTCGCGACGACTGTCGCACCAGTGCTTGTGGCTGGGAGCGTGACGACGGCTGTCGCTGAAACACCACAAGAGGATATGCCGACGACCGTGCCGTCAGCAACTGGGACCGCCGTACCAGCGACCGTGGGTGTGAATGTGAATTGAACCGCATCACCAGCGACGAAGTTTCCAGTCTTGTTGGCCGTCGCTGTAAGCGTCACCATCCACTTCTCGGACGCTCCAGCGGGGACAGCGGCACGAAGTAAGGCACCACCCGCGACCGTGATAGCATTGGCCGCCGCTGGTGTGAGGGTGAAAGGGGATGACCCACTGTTCCAGTTCGCCGCACCAACGCCGTCGGGGTAGAGAGCAACCCAGTTTCCATCCGTGTCGGCTGATGGGTCACTTCCACCACGAACGACAACGTCTGAAGTCGCAAGGGTGTCTCCGTTTCCACTCATTACATAGGCTCCCCCATCAACTGGAGAAAGGACAACATCATTCACATAGTACTGAACCACGGCACTCCAAACCGCGAGATTCGTGGTGGTATTCTTACGCCAACACATAGTTGTCGGAAGTACGGCTAGACGCTCTACGGGATTCTTCAATGGATCCAAGGACATTTATAATATAGGGCAACAAATAAATTTGCGTTTCACAAATTTATTTGGTGCGTTTTTTATCTAATCGGAATTACATTAGGCGACGTGAAAGGCCGCTTGAACGGGGAGCCATATTCTGGTTGCGACGGCTTCCCTCCATATCCTCCTTATCATCCTTCTTCATTCCGCTGTGGCCCTTAACCATACCGAGGCGGTTAGCGAGACCCATCGCCGCACCGCCAATCATACGAGCAAGAGAGAGGCGTGTGCCGGTGGGGGCAAGAGGAGCGGCGATGATGTCTTGCTCTGAGAGTACGCCCTTGATGATGCGAGATGAGCCACGGATTGACTCAAAGAACCCGCTGTTCGCCGTAATGACGTAAATCTGGGGCTGAACTGAGAAGGGGTAGGTGTTCTGAACCTTGACGTTGAACTGGAGCGTGAAGTTGCCGACGAGTGAAGGGGCTTGTCCGCTCTGGAGCGTGAGATCAACAGATGGCTTGAGTACTAGGAAGCCGCCAACCGTGGAGACTTGGCCGCCCGTAGAACTTATCTGGGTGCGACCGAAGCCAGACCACGTGTTCCAGTCCATCTCAAGGCCGTTCTTGACTGACATATGGTATAACTGCTCGGCCGTCTGTGATGAGAGGAGACCAGAGAAGTTGTCAAAGTTCATTGAGAGAGGCTGAACCGTGCGGTCGCCATTCGTGCTTACCTCAATTGGGAGGTAGGCCGTGCCGAACTGAGGAAGAGTTGGGTCTAGTGAGCGGTCAGCAGAGGCACCTTGGAAGTTCGCGGGGTCAGCCGTAGCCTTGACGTAGATGATGATGAGGTCGGGAATCTGGGGGAGCGTGATTGTCTGCGACTGGAGTTGAGCCTTTGAACCAGCCGTACCGAACGCAGTTAGAACCGTGTTCTGGGGAGCCGTGATGTAGCGAGGGAACTCAACATAGGGAACGACTGACTTAGGAGGAAGGGGGATGTCTAGGGAGGGCGTGAGGAACTGACAGTTGATGACTGAGTCGCGGAATGAACCAGCACCGACGTTCGTGTTGTATGAGACTGGGGGAGTCCAAGTGTCTGGGTCCGCACCGCCGCCGTAGTATAGTTTCTGCGTTGAGCCGACGATCTTGTTGCGGAGACGTAAGACGCGGTTGGGGTCACGCATATTCATCACCAACTGGATGTTGTTGATGCCGAAAAGACCCGTGTCGGAGGAATGCTCCTCGGCGAAGATGAAGGGAGAGAGGACGAGTTTCTCCGTTGAACGCCACTTGAGGAAAACTGAGTAGAGGCCATCAACGTTTCCACTGGGCTGAGCCGTTGAGACTGGGACACCATTGACGTAATTGATGTTGAGGCCGTTGAATACATACGTGCCGTTTCCAGCGAGTACGTTTCCAGCGGCATCCGTGTAGCATACGTTGTAGTACGCACCGTTGGGCTGCTCGGCATAGTCGTGAGCCATATTCGTGTAGCCAGAGATGGGGTCATTCTGGGCGTTGAGAGAGTCCTTGTTCTGCTGGTACTTGTCTAACATCGTGGGGCAAGTACGCTGAAGGCGGTTGCCCTTGTAGTCCGTAAGGCGGAGAACCTCGTTGAGAACGTCTTGGGAGTTGATTGTGACCGTCGTGTCGTTGATGGTCGCCGTCATCGTCGCACAAAGGGCGTTAAGGGGAAAGGCGGCGAGTGAGCCATCTACGCCGTACTGGAAGAGGGGTTCGCCGATGGGGTACTGACCCGCTGCGTCGTCAATTAGACGAACCTTGAGTTCAAGGAAGACCGTGGAAGACCACTCAAGGTCGCGTGAAACATAGACGTTTTCTGAGGGAACGTATAAGTTATACGTGTGCTGTGAAGCCGTCTGGGAGATGGCTTGGAAGGGTGAGTTCGTCAAACTCAAGGCACCCTTCTCAACAGCGTAGCGGGGGCGTGTCTGAACGATGCGGTCGTCAAAAACGGCTAACTTCTCAATGTCAGCACTCATTTCTTATATTATAGGGGAACAAAAAAAGCGTTGTGAAAATATCAAAACGCTTTTTTATTGGGGGTCATAAATTAAATACCTATCTTTCGGAACATCATTTTGACGGTCACATCGGAGCAGTTAAAAAGGGTGAGTGGGATGAGTTCGCCCGTGAGTCTGTACCGCCAGAAGACTTGGATGTCAATAGTACGGATTTCCTCGTGGGATGCCGTAAGCGATGACATTTTGTATTCGGCTGTAGGCTCGTATAGAACGAAATCACGCCATCCCTCAGCCTTCTCGGTCTGTTGATCCACCACGAAGTCTGAGACGATGGGCTGGAAAGCGGCGGCGGAGCCAGTAGAGTCGGACACATTGTTCTGGCCGAGTGTTACAACCCTCCCAACGTACTCGTTCTTCACTGGAATCATTGTGCTGGTGAAGACTATACCAGAGCAAGGAGACCATAGAGAATTTGTGGAATTGTAGTCTTGTTTAGAAATCCAGTAGAGATTTTGCTTGGCTGTCGGGATGAAGAAAAGGGGATTGTAGGAAGGAGGAGGAGATGAAGCGACATTCTGGAGGGTGGGGTTGTTGTTAAGGATGTTGGTGTATTGCTGGTTCTTGAATAGAATCTCGGTCGTATAGTCAAAGGGGCCGATGTTGGCGGAGCCACTGGCGATCGGGACGGCTCCAAGAGGCCACTGTAGGACCGTGTTCTTCGTTGCCCCAAAGAAGGTGTTGTTAAAGTTCGTAAGGAGGCCGAAGAGATTTGAATTCATAAAGAGTCGGAGGTAAGGTGCCGACTTCGCGACGGCCGCCGTTGGGGCTGTCGGAGCCGTAGGAGGCACGAAGAATGGGATGCCTAACTGAACTCCATTCTGGGGACCAAGTCTGGTTTCTATGTTATCTAACTGACCGCTTATGTTAAAGGCTCTTGTGTCGCCGTATATCTCAAAGAGTTTAGATTCCTCGTTGTACTTGAGGAAGGGGATGTCGTGGTCCGCTACGAAACTAGCGAAGGAAGAGTAGGGGAAGGGACTTGCTGTCTCATTAATATCTGGGTCATCATTCCACTGTCTCTTAAATTCAAACCAAGTCTGGTACATAGCCTCTATGAAGGTATTATTGACTAGATCGGCCCAGTGCTTATAGGTATAAACCCAGTAGTATCTGGACGAAAGGTTCTGTTTAGCGAAGCCAGTTGCTGGAGCGATTGGAACCGGTGCTGACTGTGAATTGACCGTCTCGGGCTTGTAAATGACGGGCGTGGATGGATTCGTAATTGTGAAGACCTTACTAGAAACCCCTCCAGCCACGTTCGTGTAGTACCATTCTCTCTGGTAGGGAATTGAGACCGTGTAGATGGTTAAATTAGGGTTCTGCTGGATGGGGGCGTAAAAATTGTTGGTCTGAATGAGCGGAATGAAGAGCGGAAGGTTCTTGTTAGGCCCGTTCATAGAGAACCGGATAATAGAAAAATCATAAAGACTAGCGTCTCTTATAATCGGGGCATCACGTGTCTCGTTAAATCGTAGGATTGGGGGGTCGCCGATCTGGAGGCTGTCGGTCTGTTGTGCTGCGACGATAGACGCTGAGTAATAAATGTAATCAGAGTCGGCACCGCCATCAATTACGCTCCTATACGAGTAACTCATTTCTATATTATAGAGACAATATTTACTTCCCCAAATTATCTATCGTTTTATCCACCACGAACTCGTCGGCCGTAAGGCCAGACTTAGCGATGATGTCTCTGTACCTCTTGATAGGGTAAGACGCGTAAAGAAGACGGGTCACGCAATGGCGGCCACACGTCTGAGTGTCATCGCTCAACTTCTGTAGTTGTACCTTGTTGAATATGATTCTATAACCAGAATTTTCTAGTAAGTTAGATAATAAGGGCTTATTCATATTCATTTGCTCCAACTTCTGCTTCGGTATGCCGCTCTTCTGGTCGTCTGGCTCCTCTCCGTATGGGTCAAAAAACTCAATTTCGCGACCCTTCTTAATCATACAGCACCAATGACCGGACTGCTCGTTATTCTGTGGAAAAAATAGAATTGCTCTACCCATACCGTCAAATAATTCGTTGATATGACGCACTTTCTCTAGGTCAGAGTACGTCGTAATTTTGATGTTTCCGCCCAGCAGTCTTTTTATATCTGTATCACTAAGGGCATAGGCTTCGGCCTTTGCTTCTGCTCCAGCCTCCATTATATCTATTCTAGAGTATAGTAAATGTCAGCCCCAGAAGTCAAAGAATGGTCGGTTGGCCTTGAGGGTATATTAGCCAAGGAGGGTGAGGAGGCTCAGAGTCTATTCTGGCTACACAACAAGGCGGCAAGGGAAGCACAGCGTCGTAATGATTACATCAACATCCCCTCTATCATCCTTCAGACCGTGACGGGGTTTCTGAGTGCTACAAATGGGACGGTTCCGCCCCTTGCTCTTGGAGCCATAAGCATTTTTACCGGAATTCTAAGTACCCTTTTATCCTATTATCGCTTCTCAGCACGTGCTGAAGGTCATCGCGTCGTGTCGCAACTGTACCTCAAAATCTACAAAAATATAGAAATTGAACTAGCCCTAGTTCCAGAACAGCGAATAGATCCATCCAAACTTCTGGCCGATGTACGTGATAAACTAGCAAGAATTTCGGAGGTGGCCCCAGACATTCCAGATAGTGTGATTAAGATGTATAAGACCGAGTTCAAGGAAAACACGACGGCCAAGCCCATTATAGCGAACGGACTAGATAAAATTGAAATATATAGAGAAGAAGTCTCGGTTGTATCACCAAGACCAAGGGTAGAGATTAGAAGGATTGAATTCTGATTATACTACTGGAGTAAGAGCGGTCTTCGTGACGGTTCCAGCGATGTGATTAGCCGTAGCACCAGCGAGTAGCCCACCATAGGATAGAGTCACAGCACCCGCACCAGTGTCTTGGATACACTGAATAAGAGGTGTTCCAGTGACAGCACCTTGACAGAGTAGAAGACTCTGAGAAACAGAAGCAGTCGCAGCACCAGCCCCATCAAACTGGATACAGCACTTATTCGTACCTACATCTGTCGCCGCTGACGTGTATTCTAGCCGACATAGACTTACCTCTATAGCAATTGATGTTGAATTGAATAATCTCATAAGCGGAGCGGGACTTGTGGAAGCACTCGTGGATTGAATTATACACTGTCTTACAGTTATTGGGAATGCTGAAGATAAAGGGCTTCCAGTACCAGATGTTGTGATAAATGAATCTCTTATCGTCATATTCCCAGCAGTGTTTAGCACAGACGTTGAAGTTCCCCCAGTAGTTGTGAAGCGACATTCTGTGATAAAGATAGTTCCAGCGGACGCATTCACTACTGTCGCATTCCCATTAGCCATATTACATCCAAACATCGTATAAGTCCCGCCACTACCCGTTATAGAGACTAATCCCGTTATATCAAGACCACTAATACCCATCGTTCCAGTTGTGTCATTCATAGTAATAAGACCTACTATGTTACACGGCTGTCTGGCCTCTCCAGAGGGAACGCCGACGAGATAGGTGTTCCGCTTGAGCGTTATATTCTCTGAATAAGTTCCAGATGCTATTATGATAGAAACTTCAATGGCTGTTGATAGTGTGGCTCTGACTAGTTGAGCCTTAACAATTGTCAAAAAAGGATTTTGCTGTGAGCCAGTACCAGTTGTGTCATTGCCGTTTGGTGAGACATAGAGTTGTTGTGCGTCAAGGAAGGGTGTAAAAGGAGTTGGAAGAGTAGCCCAAGCAAGTGTTCCGTCTCCTACTGCTGACACGACTTGACCCGCTGTTCCAGTACTGCTTCCAAGATTGAGGCCTACCGTTCCAGTCCCAGCACTGTTGATTGATACACGACCAGATGATGGTGATAAATTTATCACATTAGCACCAGATGCCGCTATAGTAAGGTCTGTAGTACGATTTTCAATACTATTAGTAAATATTATCCCATTCGCGTAAATATCCGTAGAAGCACCACCAACGCCTAACTGAATATTAGCACCCTCAAGATGTAATTCATCAAAAGTTTGGATGGTGATTGTGTTCGGGGCTACAGCATTTATATAGCCATCCACAAGACACTCAACAGACGCTCCAAATCCAGAGATTGCTGTAGGGGCTGGTGGTGATGGAACGGAAGCACTAATCGTCACGGCTCCAAGACCATTCGTTGGACTGATGCTGACATTTGTACCAGCAATGAGTTGAGTGACTGGAGGAGCGACTGAGTTAATCGTCACGGCTCCAGTTCCACCAATTGGGCTAATTGATACATTCGTTCCAGCCACGATCTGAGATACTCCACCACTTCCACTCGCATTTACCGTCACGTTTCCAGTTCCACCAACGGGACTAATTGACACATTCGTTCCAGCCGTAATTTGAGTCACGCCGCCGCCACCACCACCAGCGTCTGGAATTAGTACCCAGTTCGCGGAGGGCT
>Ga0209084_1003408_pt1 | contig 11736 bp, 8 predicted proteins | sample C_130820_MF_Meta_FD_187309 | JGI IMG/M metagenome (GOLD analysis project Ga0209084, IMG submission 187309) | Freshwater microbial communities from Lake Croche, Canada to study carbon cycling - C_130820_MF_MetaG (SPAdes) (version 2) | ecosystem: Environmental > Aquatic > Freshwater > Lake | place... | reverse complement strand
TGGTTAAAACTATCTCACCATTAAATGTATTTGTATTTGTAAATGTATTTTGGCCACCAAATGACGCGGCTCCATCAACAGTTAAAGTTGATTGTAATTCTGTCGCACCTAAAACGTTTAATGTTGATTGTAAAGTCGTACCACCAGAAACCGTTAATGTCGATTGTAAAGTCGTTCCTCCAGTGACGCTTAATAATTGATATATATTTGCTGAATTATTTATTGTAGTTAAGCCATCTACATTTAATGTATTGTATATTTGTGTAGCTTCTAATGTAGTTTGACCACCAACATTTAATTCATTATTTATTGTTGTTAGTCCATCAACTGTTAAAGCTGAATTCAATTGTGCAGTACCCAAGACAGTTAATGTTGAATCTAATGCCGTTGCACCAGCTACATTTAATGTGGTATTTAAATTAACTGTTGAACCTTCAAAATTATGTGTTAATGTGGGCAAAGTTTCTGTTGAATTTAATGCTGTATAATAAATATTGTCATCGATTAAATCACCATTTGAATCTTGACCAGCTGATATGACAAGTTCTGTTGAATTTGTTGAATTTGTAATTGTTATTTGATTTGGAAAAGTTCCACCATTATCTGACGTTCCTTGATATGCAGTTTTCTGAACTGTTCCATCTGAAAATTCAATTCCAGGTGTTAATCCTAATAAATTGCCTACAAAAAGGGTCTTCCCACGCATTTGTGCATAACTCATTATTAATTATTATTATAAAATATATTGAGATAATTTATAACAAAATAAAAACACAATTATATTATATTATTTGATTAAACATCAATGTAATTATCATCGTCATCTTTATTATTTAGGATAAAACATTCTTTTTCTGATACAACTGACATCGGAAAAGTTGAACGATTAATTGCAACCCATCGTCCTTTGGTTCTTTTGATTTTCTTTATTTGATCTTTGTCAAGGCCCAAATAATTATCTAATAAATATTTTAATGTCTTATTTCCAAGTCCATTAATGAACAATACAAATTGATGAGATTCTGCTAAAATGATTTTTGTGTCTGGGCCATTACATGTTGTATGTTTTGTTATTAAACATGTTATTTTATGATGCCTACCGGTTTGTAATATCTCATCTAATAAATGATTCACTTTATCTCTTATTGGCTTACTTTTGATCGTGTCCGTGTCATCAAAAATTACACAAGAATTAGCAAAATCTGCAACTGTAATTTCTTCATCTTCTAAAAAATCTAAACTTAAATCAATTCTTAAAATGCCTTTAATTTGATCAATTGTTGGATCTTCTTTTAATGCTGAAAATAAATATACAGGTCTTTTTTTATGAATCAATTTATAATAATTGTTTACATAATCTTTAATGAAATATGATTTTCCAGAACCAGAACGACCAGATATATAAATAATATCACGTTCTCTTTTTGGATCACCAACAACTTGAAACTTTTGATTTGACTGTGATAATGTTAACTCGTTAAAAGTCTTTTTTGCCTTTCCTGAATCATCCAATGATATTATTTGAGATGATTTAGATTTTGCATCGTTTGTCATGATCATTGCAATCGGTATGCCGTAATTTTCTGCATTTAATGTCATTTATTATTAGTTTATACTTTAATTTTATTTATTTGGACTTATTTAAATGCTCATAATTTTATTATGGTAATAAGGCATTTAATACAACAATATTTTCATCAATAGTATCATTATCGCCCCATAATAAAAAACTACTGAATAATGCAGGACTAGGTATTAAATTTGATATAAGTTTATGTTCTAAAGGATTACTGAAATGTCTGGCCCAATATGCCTCTCTAATATCTTTATCATGATGATCAATATAAGTGGAACCATTTTTTAATCCGAAATGAAAAATGCGTCCGTCTGATAAGGTGATTTTAAAACGTTTGTTTTTTCTATTAGATGGTTCAATATTGATTATAATCATTTGAATTTATAATTAAGGTTTGGAAATAAAAAAATAAATTATATACCATTATTATAAAAACAAATAAATCATGTCTTATAACTCAAATCATATAGCTTCTCGCTTGTATTATGATATTTTAGTTTCAAATTTAAATACAAAGTCATCTTCAAACCCTATTTTATCATTTCAAGAAACAAGATCAAAACCTTTTATATATTCGCCAGAAAATTATTATATGTCAATTGTAAGATTTAGTTTAGATACATGTAGTTTACCTATTTGGGTTCCTACTATTCAAGCAAATCAATCAGATTACGATTTAACAATTTATTCAGTGTCAATGACATATAACAGCCAAACAGTTCAAACCTACGTATCTTATGTTCCACAAGATTTAACACAAAGTATCCCACCAAAACCAAATACAACACAAACTGGCCTTCAATTATTTTGTGAGTATTATTATGTTTATAATTATGAATATGTAATAAGTCTTATTAATACAGCTTTAGAAACATGTTTTGCATCTTTATCAGCTTTAACAGTTCTACCGACGACAAATGTACCATATATGAAATGGGATAATACAAATTTGATTGCAACTTTAATAACAGATCAGGCAGGATTTAATAATTCTTCAAATGATTTTATTGGATTGTATATGAATAATGCTTTATATCAATTATTTTCATCATTCCCGATGATTTTAAATAGTACATCATCAAGTACTGGTTTAAATTATCAAATATCATGTGATGCATATGGCATAGCATCAACATCCACCCAAACATATACTCAACAATTACTTGTTCAAGAATATTCAACAATAAGTGTGTGGAATCCTGTAATGAGCGTCGTATTCACATCAAATACAATGCCAATAGTTTGTGAACAATTATCTGCACCATTGGTATATATGAATGGTACAACAATTCAATCAACAAATAATTCAAATATAGCAAATATTATAACAGATTTTGAAGCTGATAGTGGGATTTATAAACCTAATTTAGTTTACCAACCATCAATTTACAGATACAAGGAACTTATAGGAAATAGTCCATTAAGCTCAATTGACATTCAATGTTTTTGGAAAAATAGATATGGTAGTCTTGTACCATTCTATCTAAATACTGGATGTTCGGCTTCTATGAAACTGATGTTCTGTTTAGTGGGGACTCAAAATTAAACACAGAAAACCTATAGCCATTTAGAAAATCCAATAAACGTATAGAAATTATATTTAAGTTTAGTTTTAATTTTTTTTGTATAGGTATTATTATATATACAAAAAAAACTTATAACAAATGTCAACGTTTAAGACGATATTAATACAGGACTCAAGAATCAGTAATATTACTGATGAAGAAACATTTGCGGTAGCTGACGGCCCAAGCCAAAGTACGTTCCAAAATTTCACAGCTACAACACAATCAGCTTCATCAATTGTTTTTAATATTCAAATACCTTCTGAAAATATTGTAATTGACCGTCATCTATTGATGCAATCAACAATAACATTAAATTTAACATTAAGTTCGACCTCTCTACCTGGATTCAATGCTGTTCCTGCAGATTACAATTCGGATACAGGCGTTCAAGGAACTGATAATACATTGGTTTTTGATTATGGTCTAACAGATAGTTTACAAGTATTTCCATTAAATAGTTTATGTACAACTCAACAAATGTCAATCAATAATGCTACAGTAAGTCAAAATACAAAAGATATTTTACCTATGCTTTTGAGAATGTATGATAGACGCAAATTAAATAGATATAATAGTCTTTGTCCTTCATTACCAGATTCATTTTATTCAGAGTATATTAATGGGTTAGGTTGTATGAATAATGTATTATCAGGTTATAATAATCAATCTTTAGATGAAGATTTTGTCCCTAGAGGTGCATTTCCAGTTTCATTTCTTAATGTCATTCATACATTTTATTTTGATGATGGGACGACTAATACCAAATGTTATGATAATTCATTAGTCATGTTAGCAGGGACAACTTATAATACATGGGAGATTGTTATACAATTTACAACTACAGAACCATTTATTTGTTTGCCACCATGGATTAATACAAATTCAAACAATCAGGCAGGTTTAGTTGGTGTTAATAACTTGTCATGCAATTTTAATATTGATTCAACTTGTGCCCGTGTTTTTTCTACGGCAAATTCATATATTTCAAATATCACATTAGGAGCCACATCTGCTGTTATGTCCACACCAAATATATCTACCTCTACCGATATTGAAGTTAATGGTGTAACATATGTTGTTTCAACATCAGTTGATGCCGGTAGTGCAATAAATCCTTTTCAAAGTTCACAACTATTATTTAATTTTTTGTCCTTACAACCAGAACAATATAAAAAAATAAGCTCAAAAAATTGTGTTCCATATTTGGATTATCCACGTTATTTAAGTTCACAACAATCTACTGCAACTATTGTCTCAGGTGGAACTACCACATTAACATCACAAAGTTTACAATTAAATCAAATACCCGATCTACTCTTAATTTGTGTTAGAAAGCCAATGTCAACACAAAATTGGACAGATCCATCTGCCTTTTTAACAATTAATTCTATATCAATGTCATTTAATAATACAGCAGGTATATTAAGTTCTGCTAATCAACAACAATTATATAATATATCTTATCGTAATGGATCAGCTCAATCATTTTATGAATTTGCTGGGACAACACGAAGTAATTACACAGGTTCAGTTGATTCATCTGGGAATATATCTTACTCTCAGGTAAAAGTTGGTCGTGGTGCTGTTGTTGGAACAACTGGAAGTCTTTTGGTTTTGAATCCAGTTTATGATTTTAGCTTGCCTTCATATTTGTCAAATTCATCTTTGGGACAATATAACTTATATTTTACAATTAATGTGACAAATCAATTTGCATCGGCCATTGCAAACCCTGAAATATGTGTCATTACAATTAATTCAGGTATTTTTACTACTCAATTAGGTACATCAATTATTAATACTGGTATATTAACCAAAGAAGACGTTTTAAGAACTAAAAATCAAGACCCAACTATTGATACATCAGATCATAAAAGATTTATAGGAGGCAATTTGTCAAATATGGGTATGAGTAATATTTTAAAGCTTGTTAAAAAACATGTTAAAGGATTTTTAAATGATGCGTCCGGACCAACTGAAGAACCAGTTACAAGTTCAGGAGGTGGTGCTTCCGGGGGAAGTGTTTCTGCAGGACGTATTTCAAGATTATCCAAATATACCCGATAATTAAAATGAATTAAATTTAATTCCGAATTATTTTAATATAATGCAACATATATATTAAAATAATGAATTCTTACAATCGAAGAATCGCTGATCAACTATTACACGATGAACTTAAAATGATCCACAATACTGAACAACCAGAAATGTTCCATAATGAATTACAAGGACTTAATGACTTACATGAAAATGTATTTTATGGTGGTGGTAGACCTCTAAAATATGTTCAAGGTGGTGAGACTGTTGCAACGTCTGAACCTAGTACTTTATCTGTTGGATCGGATCCTTTTGAAAATGTACCAGATCATTTAGTTCAAGGTGGAAATATTAGAAAAAGACGTGGCCGTCCGTCAAAAGTGGAAGGTGGCAATATTTTTGATACTATTGGTACAGTTGCAAAAACTGTCGCTCCTCTTGCAATTCCAATGATGATGGCAGCTGGTTTGGATAAAAAGAAACGTGGTAGACCTTCAAAAACACATGGAGGCAAATTTAATTTTTTAGGTACATTAAAAAAAGTTGGGAAGTCTGCAGCACCTATTGTTCAAAAAGTTGCAGTTCCTATTGCTCAAAATATGGCTCAACAAGCATTAACAAATTATATGTCTGGGTCTGCTGGTGCTGGATTAAAAAGACGTGGACGACCTTCAAAAATAGATGGGGGTAAATTTAATTTTTTAGGTACATTAAAAAAAGTTGGAAAATCTGCAGCACCAATTGCACAAGAAATTGGGACAAAAGTTGTTTTACCTGTTGCAACTCAAGCTTTAACAAATTATGCACTAAATGGAGCTGGGTTGACTAAAACAAAAAGAACAAAACAAACAGGAGGCAAATTTAATTTCTTAGGAACATTAAAAAATGTTGGTCGTACAGTGGCACCTATTGCCCAAAAAGTTGCAGTTCCTATTGCTCAAAATATGGCCCAACAAGCTTTAACCAATTATATGTCTGGGTCCGCTGGTGCTGGTCTAAAGAAATCAAAACGATGCAAGTAATTAAAAAGTAATGTAAAAAATAAGTTTTAATTGAATTATAATTTTATGATACAATATTATAATTCAAATAATGTTAAGGAAATCAAAAATTGACTCAGATCCAAACTCTATTTATGGAGCGTCAAAAAAACTTGCAACTATAGCTGTTCGAAATATGAAAAACTTATCTGATAATCCTGATATGCAATTAGGACTTGATCAATTGCCAGCAAGTACTTTAACAGCTCAACAACCTTCAATGACAGCTTCTAATTCAAAAGTGATTTCAAGTTTTGAACCAAATAATGTTTCAAGTTTCAAAGTTCCTGTTACCTTACAACAACCTACTATAAAAAATACATATGTTGATGAATTTCTTGGTAAAATATTAGATGCTGGTTCATATTTGCAACAAGTTTATTTAACCAATAAACTTCAAGATCACGTTATTGGCAATTATGGTCGGTATGATTTTGATTATGATAATAACAGATTTCATACACACCGTAATGAAAATGAAACACATGGTGGAGTTTTATCCGATGATGAAGACAACGATGAAAATATTAGACATAGTAGAATTAGTACAAGTTTATCTCACTTAGGAACCATGATCCGAAGACCAAATAGATCCACCCCACCAAGATTTAGATTAAGAGACAATAATACATCAACTCAGTCTTATTGGCGCTTACGAGCTAATGGTGTTCCAATTTCAGAAGCACTTTCTAATAGTAGACTGAGAAATGAAACTAAGGATTCATCGTCATCAAATCCATCATCTTCGTCAAGTTCATCATCAATTCATAGTTCACAAAGTTCAAGACCTGATTCATTTTTATCATCATTATCGTCTTCTATGGGTAGTCATAGTGCAATGTATCCAGATGATCCTTCATCACATCATAGTGATATAAGTGAAGATGATCTTAATAATGAAAAAGATATGATAGATGAAGTAATTAAATCCATGTCTGTTTTTAACACCAAAATGAACGAATTATATGTATTCTTCAAAGGTAAAATTAAACCTAACTTAAAGTCATTTGACAAATCCGATATACAAAATATGATGACTGATATGAATACTTTAAATGAAAACTTTATTGATGTGAAAGATTTAATAGCAGATCAATATGAAAATATATTTGGAATCAACAAATCACATAAACACCCAAAAATTGATACATTTATTGACACATTTGAAAAAAACTTCACAAAATCATATTCGGATATTATTGCAACATTAAAAGCTTATCATACATTAGGTGTAATAAATGGATCTGGTCTAATGATGCATGATTGTATGAGGTCTAGAATGCATAATTCTCATAAATATCTCATGTAAAGACAAAAAACTTTGAATAAGTTTCAAACAATAAATAAATATATATCATATCATATATATTCATTTATAATGCAAACAAAATCAAAAAACGACTTTGAGAATAAGCTACAAAACGTTTTTAATCTTATGTCCATCAAAGGGGCCTATAATATAGTTGGTTCTGCATCTCTTAAGGGCATTTTGTATAACTCAGATTATGATTTAAATGAAATGGATCATATTAAAGGACCAGATGCATATGGCAAAGTTTATGAAATATTCAAACATAAATTTAAAGTGGCGAAATCAAATCCAAATATATTTATATCGGACTTCAAATGTGGGACTGATTCTAATGGCCAGCCCATTAAATGGACTTATCACGACATGATCAATAAAAAAACACAATTTATTGAAGCTTTAAAAACTAAATCCATGATAAAATTAGACATCATATATTTGTTAAATGGTGTATATGTTGAAATAACCGAAGTTTATTTTTTAGATATTGGGAACCATACAAATTATAATAATACAGAATTAGACTCACAAACAATTAAATCCGAACTGCTTAAAGCTATGACAGAATGTATCAAAGAAGGTTTATATTTTAAAGCACTTAAAAGATTATTCTCATTCAAAAATATCAATAAAAGAACTGATCAACGACTTATAAATTTCTTTAATGGTCCAAATGGAATTTTATATAAGGCTAATGCTGATCTAAATGTCTTGTTGACATTAATTACAAATAAATTTCGTAAACCACCTATTGACCAAATTAAAAATAATTTGCAAATTATTAAACAAAATTTATCTATTCAAGATGAAACAAAACAAAATGTATCTCGGATTTTAGATGATATTTGTCGGTTGAAGAAATTGAACGAAATGTATATTTACATTGAAAAATTATCCAAATATCTATCAAGGTTATTCAATGCTGGTGCTAAGACCTTATACGAAACATATTACAAAAACTCAATCGGGTAAATTATTTATCATCGGTAGACAAGTTGGCAAAAGATATTAACCATTATATGATAACCTTAATTACCAACTGTTCTACCGATGAGCAAGATATGATTTTTATATATTAGGTGATTTTTTAATGTTTTTCGTCTCAAGGTCGCGTGGAACAGTTGGTAATTAAGGTTATCATATAATGGTTAATATCTTTTACCGATTTGTTGACCGACCTAAGCGACCATAATATTAAAAACAAATCTACATAGATATAGTTTAAATGACATTATCTTTAAAAATGACATAAATAAATTAAAATAAATAAATATTATAAATTAAAAAACTTAAAGGTTTATTTTCTAATAAATATTATCTAACAAATATAATAAATGAACAACTTTACAAATATGATGAAAATTGCTGTTAAGCTAAATTTAAAAGAATCTGCTGTACAATGGTCTAATCCTAAAACACATTCTAAATCTATCAACTCAAACTATTATAATGTTGGTTTATTGACAGGAAGGATCAATAATATCATTGTTGTTGATGTAGATGTCAAAGATAATGGCGTTGAAGAAATGGAAAAATATATTGCGATACATGGTCCACTAAAGACAATAAGACAAAATACACCTAACGGTGGATATCATCTGATTTTTAAATATACATCTACATCATCTAATGATCAGTATTTGATCGACAATTATTTAAAAACAGATAGAGCGTATAGAAATGGTATTGATATAAGATCAAATAAAGGTTATATAGTGTTTGCTCCATCAAAAATTAATGGTAAATCATATGAATTGGATCCAGAATATAATGAATTTTTAGAGATGCCACATTCATTAATTGAATTTTTATTAGAAGGGAAGAATCTTAATAGCTTAAATAGTCTGAAAAAGTTTCAATCCCCTTCTAACTTTGTATACAATATTAATGATAATCAAATAATAGAAATATTAAAATTGCTAGATGATACATATTATAATAACACAAAGAAATGGTTAATGATTACAAATATTTTATATGGTTTGAATAAGCAAGCTATATGGGATGATTGGTCCACAATGTCAACAAAATATAACTATGATCAAAATATGGAAATTTGGAATAATACAATATCAACTTATGATATTAATTATTTGACACATATGTTAAAAATCAAACCTATTGCTAGATTTAAAAATTATGAGATGTTAAGTTATAAAAGACCAACAGAACAAATCAATTCAAAATATATTTCTATTTCAACAGATGATTTTAATAAGTCTGATACAGTGATCATTAAAAGTTGTACAGGATCGGGTAAAACTACCGCAACCGCAAAAGCAATCAAAACATACAATTTAAATCAACGACGACCAAAACATATTTTGTCAATTATATCAAAGAAATCTTTAGCAAAACAACATATTAAATCATTTGCTGATGAGGATATCAAATTAATCAATTATTTAGACAAAAATAAAAACTTACAAGATGATAATATTGTTATTTGTATCAATTCCATTATGTTATTAAAAGATCTAAATGAAAAAGAATTTTCAAATTATATTGTTTACATTGATGAAATAGCTTCTTTTCTATCAGATATCACACATAATGAAACACTAAGAGGCAAATTGAAATTATGTTATCAAATATTAATGCGTATTGTTAAAAATTGTCATAAACTTATTCTATCAGATGCTAAAATAAATGATAATGTATTCAATTTTATCAGGACACGCGAAATTAAAAAATCTCAAACACTATATATTGATAATTCATACAAAAAGTATCTTAATATTCCAGCAATACAAATTAGAGATGAACAACTACAATTAGATATGATGATTGAACATGTTAAAACTGATAATTATTTCTTATGTGCTTCGGATTCTTGCAAAACAATAACAAAATTGTATACAGAATGTTTAAAATATAATACAGCTGATAAATTTATTTTGATAACTGCAAATAATCAATTTGATATTTCGGATGCATCTGAACAATTTAGTAATAAATTTGTATTTTACAGCCCGTCAATCATATTTGGAATTGACTTTTCAATTGATCAATCACAAGATGTTTTTATTTATAATAAAGGACGAACTTTGGATCCATCAGCAATATTTCAACAGACAACCCGGACTAGAAATATTCGAAATTTATATTATTATTCGGAGTTGACGAATTCTGATCCCATATATGAAAATCTTGAAAAATGCAAACAATATTATAAAAATATTCAATATACTTCACAAGAAATCAATGAAGTATGTGTATATTTAGATTCTAATGATTCTGAGGCAATCATTGAAAACACATTTTTTGATTTGTTTGTATATAATGAATATGTTTTAGACTTATATCAAACAAATAAAACAGCACATTATGAAAATATCTTAAAATCAAATGGTTTTATATTATCTCAAATAGGTGAGATCAAACCACTTTCAAAGGCAAAAAATCAAGACTTAAATCAACCTTTAATTGAATTGAAAGAAAATGCCTTTAATGACCTTATTGAAAATGGATCTACACAAGATATCACATTATTAACAAATATTCAACTGCTGAAATTAGAAAATGCAACAAAGGAAACCATTACAAGATACAAAGATCAAATAACAGATAAATTTAAATTAGACGAACATCTAAATATTATCCGAGCATTAAAAGATGAAGAATTTATACAACAAAAAATATTTGATTTGGAAAGAGATAATTATAACATAACTGTCATGTCATCAATTTATCACAAAATTAAGCATATCAAATCGTTAGAACAAAGAATGAAGATTCAAAAATATCAAATTAATGCAAAATTAGAAAATATAACATATTACGATATTTCTGACAATGAATATACATTGATATGTAAATTGTTTCGAATTGTTAGAAAGAAACCATCATCTAAAGATGAATTGTTTAAATTATATATATCTATGCTACGGAATGTCATGACATCTGAATTTGTTATATCAACTAAAGGTACAACAAGAGACAATCAAAAAATATCATATAAATTAAATGCAGACTTTGTAAGATTCCATATTGATCTAAATATGTTTTCAAATCCATATTTGAGAAATTTTGACAATGATATTTTAATTAGTTTAGGAATTATAAAACCACAAGTACCAAAAAACATTGTCAACACGTTAGAATCATTTGATGACGATAATATTATTTCAAATAACATGTTGTATATGGATTATGGCTTAAAAGATGAATGATTACCAAATTCGATCAAAATAAGTTTCTGCA
>Ga0209084_1003406_pt1 | contig 11740 bp, 12 predicted proteins | sample C_130820_MF_Meta_FD_187309 | JGI IMG/M metagenome (GOLD analysis project Ga0209084, IMG submission 187309) | Freshwater microbial communities from Lake Croche, Canada to study carbon cycling - C_130820_MF_MetaG (SPAdes) (version 2) | ecosystem: Environmental > Aquatic > Freshwater > Lake... | reverse complement strand
CGGAGCACCTGGTTTTGGTGGTCCAGGTGGAAGACCAGGAGCTGGTGGTCGCGGTCGCGGCGGCGGAGCTGCCGGTGCTTTCGGTAAGGGCGGATCTAGAAATGCTTCTAAGGCTAGAAAGTCGAAAAGAGCAAAACGTGAAGAGTTTGAATTACGTTCAGCGCCAAGCCTAGGTGGAGCAGTTGTTCCACGCGGTGACGGTAATACTGTTATTCGACTTCGTCGCGGTTCTTCTATTCAAGACTTCGCAGACAAGATTGATGCCAATGCTGGTCAGCTGATTACAGTGCTATTCGCACTTGGTCAAATGGCCACAGCTACCGCTTCGTTGGATGAAGATACATTCCAAATTCTTGGTGTTGAGCTTGGTTACAAAATCGAAATTGTTTCTCCTGAAGACGAAGAGAAAGAACTCTTTGATTCGTTTGGTTTGGATATCTCAACCGAATATGAAGAAGATGAAGAAGATCTTGAATACCGAGCACCTGTTGTCACAGTCATGGGTCACGTTGATCACGGTAAGACTAGGTTGCTTGACAAGATTCGTAATGCAAACGTCCAGGGTGGTGAAGCTGGTGGAATTACTCAGCACATTGGTGCTTACCAAGTGCACACCAACCACGAAGGTATTGATCGAGCAATTACTTTTATCGATACACCTGGTCACGAAGCGTTCACCGCTATGCGTGCTCGTGGTGCTCAGGTAACTGACATTGCAATTCTTGTTGTTGCAGCAGATGACGGTGTGATGCCTCAGACAGTTGAAGCGTTGAACCACGCTCAATCAGCTGGCGTCCCTATTGTTGTTGCAGTGAACAAGGTTGATAAAGAGGGTGCAAACCCTGCCAAGATTCGTCAGCAGCTAACCGAGTTCAACCTGGTGGCTGAAGAGTATGGAGGAGACGTCATGTTTGTTGATGTATCTGCTCTAACCGGTGATGGCATTCAGCAACTTCTTGATGCAGTGTTGCTAACTGCAGATGCTGCTCTTGATCTGAGGGCTAACCCTCACCGTGATGCCCGTGGTGTTGCTATCGAAGCAAATCTGGACAAGGGTCGCGGATCAGTTGCAACTGTTCTGATTCAGTCTGGAACACTTCGTGTTGGAGATTCAATTGTTGCTGGTGCGGCTCACGGTCGAGTGCGAGCAATGTTCGATGAGAACGGTGCGGCTGTTGAAGCTGCTGAACCGTCACGTCCAGTTCAGGTACTAGGTCTGCAGTCTGTTCCTCGTGCAGGTGACACTTTCGTTGTTACCGAAGATGAGAGACAGGCAAGACAGATCGCTGAGAAGCGTGAAGCCGCTGACCGTAACGCTCTTCTTGCTAAGACTCGTAAGCGCGTTAGCCTCGAAGACTTCACTAAGGCTCTTGAAGATGGCAAGGTTGAATCTCTCAACTTGGTCATCAAGGGTGACGTTTCTGGTGCTGTTGAAGCTCTTGAAGACTCGTTGTTGAAGATTGAAGTTGATGACTCTGTTCAGCTTCGAATCATTCACCGCGGTGTTGGTGCGATTACTGAATCTGATGTAAACCTAGCAACTGTTGACAGTGCAATCATCATCGGATTCAACGTCAAGCCAGATAACAAGGCTAAGGAACGAGCTGACCGTGAGGGTGTTGAGATCCGTCAATACAGCGTTATCTATGCTGCACTTGAAGACATTGAGAAATCCCTCAAGGGCATGCTCAAGCCTGAATACGAAGAGGCTCAACTTGGAACTGCTGAAGTTCGCGAGATCTTCAAGTCTTCTAAGGTTGGCACCATTGCCGGTTCGATTGTTCGTTCCGGCTCTATCAAGCGGAACTCTTTGGCTCGAATCTCTAGAGGCGGAACAATGCTTGCTGAGAACCTAAAGATCGATTCTTTGAAGCGATTCAAGGACGATGCTAACGAAGTCAAGACTGACTTTGAGTGTGGTATCGGACTTGCTGGTTTCAATGAGATTGAGCTTGGAGACATAATCGAGACTTACGAGATGCGTGAGAAGCTGAGGGTCTAATGGTTGATGCAGCGCGCGCAAGGCGTCTTGCTGAACGAATTAAAGTTCTAACAGCAGATGCACTTGACAAGGTAGTTAAAGATCCGGATCTAGGGTTTGTCACAATCACTGACGTGAGAGTAACCCCTGATCTGTCTCATGCCAAGATTTTCTATACCTTCTTTGGTGATACACCTGCAAGATTAAAAAGCAACGATGTTATCGAACGTCACCGCGGAAAAATTCGAGGTGAAATTGGGAAACAGCTATCGATTAGATTGACTCCAACAATTGAGTTCATTTCTGATGAAGTTCCAGAAACTGCAGCACACATGAACGATCTTCTTGCGCAAGCAAGAGCAAGAGATGCAGAGCTTGCCAAGCTAGCTAAAGATGCAGAGTTTGCTGCAGGGGAGAACCCATACAAAGAGCCAAGAGTTATCGACGAAGAGAACGAGTAATTCTTGGTAACCCCTGGATTGTTGCTTGTTGATAAGCCTGCGGGAATCACAAGTCATGACGTGGTCAGCAAAGTTAGAAAACTTCTTGGTACAAGAAAAGTTGGTCACGCTGGAACTCTAGATCCAATGGCAACAGGGCTGCTTGTTCTTGGAATTGAATCTGGAACAAAACTACTTACCTTTATTGTTGGCAAAGACAAAACCTATGAGGCAACAATCAAGCTCGGTTCTTCAACTGTGACAGATGATTGTGAAAGTGACGCTCTTGAAATTGCCACTCAGGAAGAAATTGCAAGGGTCACTCAGCAATCAATACTCTCCTCAATTGCAAAACTAACTGGAGTAATTCAACAAAAGCCTTCTGCGGTTTCAGCTATCAAGGTTGATGGGGAACGCGCATATGCAAAAGTTCGAGCTGGTGAGGAAGTTGATCTTCCAAGTCGTGAAGTTATTGTTTCGAAGTTTGAAGTTGTTGGAGATATTCGTTTTGCAGAAGACCACATCGATCTAGATGTTGTCGTTGACTGTTCAAGCGGAACATATATCAGAGCTTTAGCAAGAGATCTGGGCCATGACCTAGGTGTTGGTGGACATCTAACTCAATTGCGAAGAACTAGAGTCGGTGAGTTTGATGTCGCTGCTGGATATAGTTTTGAGATTTCAAAAGACGTGTCAATAATCGCCTTGGCTGAAGCTGCCAAAACTTCGTTGCCCCATCTCGAGATCTCCCATCAAGATGAGATAGACCTTCGTCATGGCAAAATAATTGCTGGGACTGTTGAAATGCCTTCAGCAGCTCTTTTTGACGGGCAATTAGTTGCGGTTGTGGCGATTGCTGGGCCAAAATCATTGAAATCTTTGGTCGTCTTTAGCTCCGGGGAGTCAAATGTTTGAGTGGGGTTATCAGGCTCAATTGTTTTTAGCTCTTGGAGCAGGGCTTTATTGCATATTTCTAGGGCTAATTAATCGCCGGCCTTCTTGGTGGTCGGTTGGAGCTGTGGCATTGGTTGAAGGGTTCCTTCTGGTGCAACTAGGTGTCACCATTACCCTCGTCGCTTCTGGTCATGAGGCTCATGGAGACACTGTTGAGTTTTTTGGCTACATTCTTACCGCTTTGATCGTCCCTCCGGCTGCAGTGGGCTGGTCAATTATTGATCGAAGCCGTTGGTCAACAGTGGTTATCGGAGTATCCGGGCTAACCGTTGCCATCATGTTGGTCAGAATGTGGCAGATATGGTCAGGAATTAGATTCGGTTCTGCCTAACTTGTTAACCTTCCGTTAACCAACACAATAACTTTCAGTAAGCGAAAATAGGCAAACTTGGTTCTATGAGCGAATCCTCTGCAATCAAACCTGAGCCTGTTAGGCGCAAGCTGGCTGCAGGCCCACTTAGCAGGGGAGATAAATGGTTCTTTAGGACCACTTCAATAGCAGCTAACTTCTCTTTCGTTCTAGTGTTGTTCATTCTCGTATTTCTTTTCATACAGGCATTTCCTGCCTTATCGTCCCAAGGTCTTCCTTTCGTCTATGGTTCAGTCTGGGACAATCAAGCCGATCCAATGGTTATGCAAATAGGTCCGATGATCTGGGGCTCTGTTTTGATTGGTGCAGTTGGAGTGGTGTTTGCAACTCCGTTGGCTATAGCACTGGCGTATCTAATTGTGTTCTTGCTTTCAAATCGTCTAGGCAAAATTGCAACGGCTTTGGTTGATTTACTCGCAGCACTCCCTTCGGTAATTATTGGTCTTTGGGCACTCTTTGTCTTCAGCCCAGTTGCCGCTGAATGGGCATCAATTTTGCACACATACTTTGGTTGGTTCCCTCTATTCCAAGTCAGCACCGCAGACAACGGATTTGGTGGTTCCCCATTTGTTGCCGGCTGGGTTGTAGCAATAATGATTGTCCCGATTGTGACGAGCATTACCCGAGAAGTTTTTAGCCAATTAGACAGAGATCTAATAAACGGCGCCTTAGCTCTAGGCGGAAGCAGATTTTCAACTTTTCGTAGAGTAATTTTTCCAACTTCGGCTGGTGCCGTGGTGGGAGCAATCCTCCTTGGTTTGGGTCGTGCTCTAGGTGAAACTGTTGCTATTTTCTATGTTTTGCAATTAAGTTTTGACATCAACTGGGGGCAGATTCTTGAACCTAAAGGTGGAGCAGTTGCGTCCATGATTCTGGCAAAGTTTGGTGAAGCAGACAAAGCTGAAGTCTCAGGTCTAATCGCTGCTGGTTTGGTTTTGTTTATTTTGACTTTGGGTATCAACTTCCTGGCAAGCGTCATTGTTAACCGTGCACAGCCTTGGAGGAAGAACTAGTGGGATTCGCACCTAGACCAGCTACGCAACCTTGGGCAAGTGTAAACAAGGCTCGAACGGCATATATTGTTTTGGCCAGCATTGTGCCGATTTTCCTGACTGCTCTGGCAGTTGTTTTTACCCATTTAAACCAAAACGTTGCTCTAATGGGCGTGTTTTTGCCGCTGCAGCTGCTTGCAGCATGCCTGGTTGGGTTCACTTCATTCGGCAAAAGAGGAGTTGGAGATGCAGCGCTAATAGTGCTTGTTATCTTCTTTGCAACTTTTGTCTTAGTTCTACTTTCGTCTGTTGTTGTTGCCTTGGTTACTGAAGGCGCAAAAGCTATGTCTTGGACATTCGTGTCACAAAACAATATTTATGTTTCTAACACCACATCTCTAGATTATGGAGGTGTTGGTCACGCGATCATCGGAACTTTATTGATTGTTGGAATAACCACTCTTGTGACGGTCCCGCTTGGAATCGCAATGGCAATTTACCTGACTCAGTCGCAGTCAAAAACCAAGGGTTTGATTCGCACACTAACTCAAGCAATCAGCGGCCTTCCTTCAGTTGTTGCCGGACTTTTTATTATGTCTATTGCGCTTACCTTAGGTTGGGAACGCAGTGGCGTCTTAGGTTCAATGGCCTTATTGCCTCTAATGTTGCCAACTGTGGCAAGAGTTGCTGAGGAGGCATTGCGTTTGGTGCCTGTTGATCTTCGCTATGCAGCTTTAGCACTGGGTGCTCCAAACTATAGGGCTTTCTTCCAGGTTATTTTGCCTGCTGCCAAATCTGGTTTGGTCACTGCTCTGTTGCTAGGTGTTGCGAGAATCATCGGAGAGACAGCGCCGCTTTTGCTTACAGTCCCAATCAACAACGGAACCTCTTGGAATGTTTTCTCGGGAAACATTATGACTTTGCCCGCTTATGTTTACGGCTACCTGACTTCAGCTTTTGACTCAAGTCAAAGTCGCGCTTGGGGAGCTGCTCTTGTGCTCATGACCTTGGTTGCGCTGCTTTTTGGCGCTGCACGTTACTTCTCTAGAACAAAATCATTAAAATCCAAAACAACAAAACAGAAAGCAAGCAAATGAATAGCTTGACTAAAGCCTCAACACTAACGGCTGAAAACATAAGCGTTTGGTTTGGCCAACGCCAGGTGCTAAGTGATGTTAACTTAGTTTTTCCGGCTAACAAGGTCACCGCACTTATCGGACCTTCTGGATGTGGAAAATCAACATTCATTAGAACTTTGAACAGGATGCACGAGCTCATTCCTGGTGCTGGCTTGGCAGGTTCAGTATTTCTCGATGGCGAGGACATTTATGGAGAAGACTTTGACGCGGTTTCAGTTCGCATCAAGATAGGTATGGTTTTTCAAAAGCCGAATCCATTCCCAACGATGACTATTAGGGATAACATCCTTAGCGGTTTGCGTCTAAGCGGTAGAAAGTTTGGAAATGGCGATGAAATTGTCGAAACTTCCCTAAGAAGAGCCTCTATCTGGAACGAAGTTAAGGATCGCCTAAGCGATCAGGCTATTTCGCTCTCCGGTGGCCAGCAACAGCGTCTCTGTATTGCAAGGTCATTGGCCATGAATCCTCAGGTTCTATTGATGGATGAGCCCTGCTCGGCTCTTGACCCAGGCTCAACCCGACGCATTGAGGAGACTATTCAGGAGCTCAGCTCAAGCATGACCATTGTGATAGTTACCCACAATATGCAGCAAGCGCAGCGTGTTTCTGACCAGACAGCTTTCTTCCTTGCTGATGACAACACTCCTGGTGGAGTGGTTGAATTCGGCTCTACAGATCAGATTTTCAATGGCCCTATTGACCAGAGAACAAATGACTATGTGAACGGTCACTTCGGCTAAAAATCTGGTAACCAAAAGTTAACCTGCCCTTAGCCCACACGCCAACAAAACCAATCAATTTGTTAGCCAAAAACTATAAGAATCAAACTATCGAACAATCGATAAATACAAAAAACAAGGAGAAAAATGTTCAAGAAGATCATTTCTATCGCTGCTTCTGCTGCGGTAGTTGCTGGTGTGCTTATGGCTGCACCTGCTCAGGCTGCCGGTCAGTCAATCAAGGGCTCAGGTTCATCATTCGCAAACAACGCGATGCAGGCATGTCTAAGTTCTTATGCTGTATTGCCCGCTGGAAACACAGTTACCTACACATCAACTGGATCAGGTACTGGTAGAACTAACTTTGCTGCAGGAACTTATGACTTTGGTGCCAGCGATGCTGCTTACTCATCTGGTTTCCCAACCTCAACTTACACAACAGTTCCGCTACTAGGTGGCCCAGTTGTTTTTGCTTACACAGCTGCCGGTGTTTCAGACGGTCTTAACCTAACTGCACAGAACGTGTCTGACATCTTCAAGGGTGTAATCACAAAGTGGAACGACTCACGTATCTTGGTAAACAACGCAAAAATCAAGCTTCCTAACAAGTCGATCAAGGTTTTCTACCGCTCAGGTTCATCAGGTACTTCAGAGAACCTAACTAACTACCTTGCACAGAACCTTCCAGGTGCTGGTTGGACAAAGAACTCAACCTTCTCATCTGCAAACACTGGTCTAGTAGGAACTGGTTTCTCAACATCTGCTGCGCTTGCTGCTCAGCTTGAAGATTCACTAAACGGTTTTGGTTACTTCGACTACTCAGACGCAATTAGCTCTGACGTAGCGATTGCCAAGTTGCAGAACGTTGCAGGTGCATTCATTGCTCCTACACCAGCTGCTGCTGCTAAGTTCCTAAACGTTCAGACCGTAAACAATGGTGGAACTGATGCAACAAACGGAACTGTAACCATCGACTTCACTAAGTCGGTTGCTGGCGCTTACCAGTTGTCAATCTTGACATACGGTCTAGCTCCTCGTTTCGTACCTACTGCTAGCCAGAAGGTAAGCACTGATTTAAAGAAGCTTGCAGTTGGCGACTTCTTCAAGTACGTAGTTACCTCCTGTATCCCAACTAAGGCTGCGACACTGGGCTACGTTGCTCTAGGTGGAGCGCTAAAGACTAGTGCTCTAAACCAGATCAAGTACATCGGCTAGTTTCAAAGCAATTCGTGGTAGCGCGGTTGAGATTTTCTCAACCGCGCTATCGTTTGTTTATAGGCATTTTTACTACCAACACAGGATCAGATAAATGAAGATTTCGAGAATCATTGCAGGTATTGCTATCTGTGTGTCAGGGGCTCTAGCGCTAACCGCCTGCGACCCTCCGGTGCCTCCCGAAGTTCAAGCTGTTCAAGACGAAATGACATACACCTGTGTGGCGGGTGAAATCAAAGTTCGCTCACCCGAATACATGAACGACATTGTCCTAAGTTGGGCCGACGCACTGACCTATAGTTGTGTTGATCCTGAACCGACGATGACTTTCATTACCTCGACTGACCCAACTGAGAACGTCGATGCGGAAATTTCTTCGTATCCTGCCACCTGTAAGGCTAAGGAGACTGTGCCTGTCGCGGTAGATGCTGGTGTATTCGTCTATAACCTTCCGGACATTGGAAGTTTAAACATTTCTGCTGAACACATGAGGGGGATCCTTACTGGGTCAATTACAAACTGGGATCAACTAGCCAACGATAATCCTGGATATTCAGTGCCATCTCTACCTATCTCAGTTGTCGCAGAGGCCGACACCGTTGCGCTCAAGGCCGTAACAGATTTCCTAGCTGAGGTAAACGCTTCTCCAGATCAAGATTTAATAGTGTCCGGAGTGGAAACTCCAAACATCGACCAATACTCTGCTTTGGAGCTAGGTCAAATTGCAATCGTTCCTTATAGCTACGCAGTAACTTTAGGTTTATACCCAGCAGCGGTATTTATAAAACTCGACCCAGAGACACAAGAGCCAGTTATCGCTGTGCCAGATCTTGAAGGAATTCAATCTGGAGCAAGCCAGTTTGCTATCACCAAATCAAGCTCAGGCATTAGTGTTCAACTTGACTCAAGTATCGAAACCTCTGCAGCATCCGGTTTCGAACCTGCTGTTCCGTACCAGGCCGTTTATCCCGTCAATTACTACACCTGTAACGAGGATTCTCTAGTTTCTAAAGCAGTAGGAAGATTCTTTTTGCGTTTAGATCAGCAAGGTGCACTAGGTGGCTACAACTACGCCCCGCTCGCAGAGAACCTTAGAATCGAAGCTGCCTACCTAATTCGCAAGGGTTTGCCAACACCAACACCTGCGCCTACTGAGTAGCAGGTTAGGCTAGACGCTGTGAGTATTCAGCGGACTGGCCATGGCATCGGCAATCTAGTGATTGCTGTCTACGGCGTTTTTGCTTTATCCGCAACGGTCAGGGCTTCTTATCAGTTGTTGCGTAAATACGATGAAGCACCCTTGGCTTATTGGTTAAGTTTGATTTCAGCGATTCTCTACATAGTGGCAACTTATGCACTTGCTAAAAACAAAATCAAGTTGGCTAAGAACACTCTTATTTTTGAGCTACTTGGAGTTCTCACAATTGGTTCACTAAGTTTGCTTGTACCCGAGTTTTTTGCACATCCAACGGTTTGGTCATATTTCGGTAGTGGATATGGCTTCATACCGCTGCTTCTGCCAATGTTTGGTCTTTGGTGGATTGCTCGCAGAAAGGCCAATTAATCTATGATTTCAATCAACAGTGTCGAAGATCTACCAGCAGAATTGGGTTCCAGTGTTGTCACGATAGGTAAATTTGATGGCATCCATTTGGGCCACCAAGCATTGCTGACGGAAACAGTAACAATCGCAGAAGAGCAATTGTTGGTTCCTATAGTTGTCACTTTCGACAGACATCCAGGTTCTATCCTTAATCCCCTCTACGAACCGCGATCTCTAATCGGCACTAACCAGAAGCATGAACTTTTAGCTGAGTCGGGGATAGAAGTTGTTCTAACTCTTACTTTTGATGAGACGCTAGCAACACTAAGTGCTAGAGAATTTGTTGAACAAATTTTGGTGCATGGCCTTTCCACAAAAGCAGTGGTGGTTGGCGCAGATTTCAAATTTGGAGCTAATCAGAGTGGTGATATAGACACACTACGTGAACTAGGCGCAGAGCTCGGCTTCATGGTCAAGGTGGTTGAAAGCGTGGAGTTGGGTGGAGTTCGAGTCTCAACAACTCTTATTCGTAACTTGCTTGAGCAGGGAAATGTCAGAGAATCAGCCAAACTTTTGGGTCGACCGCATGCAACCAGGGGAGAAGTTGAACACGGTTTGAAGATCGGTAGAGAGATTGGCTTTCCGACTGCAAACATCTCTAGAACTGCGGAGGGGATACTCCCAAAGGATGGTGTTTACGCTGGCTGGCTTTATGATTCACAGGGTGAGAAATACCCTGCAGCCCTCTCAATAGGGATTAATGAAACCATCAGTGAAGTACCGAGACTATTAGAAGTTCATGTTCTAGATAGAAAAGATTTGGATTTTTACTACCAGATTGTGAACGTTGAATACGTGGATTTCATAAGACCGGCTTTGAAGTTCGCTGGAGTTGAGGAACTTATCACGTCGATTAAAGCTGATTTAGTGAAAATCAGGGTATTACTGGGCTAGCAATAGCATCTGGTTCTGGGCTAAGATAGTGAGGTTGCCGTGTATCGGCCGCGGATCTACAGAGCAATATTCACAAGGTCTATTGCGCCGCGCAGCGAGCCTCGAGAGGAACCTAATGGCACTGAACGCTACAAAGAAAACAGCAATTATCAAAGAATACGCAACCCACGAAGGTGACACGGGATCTCCTGAGGTTCAGATTGCAGTACTAACCGAACGCATCAAAGAGCTGACAGAGCACCTAAAAGACCACAAGCATGACCACCACTCACGTCGTGGACTATTGCTTCTAGTTGGTCAGCGTCGTCGTCTGCTTGGTTACTTGCAGAATGTTGAAATCGACCGCTACCGTGCTCTTATCGAAAGACTCGGTCTTCGTCGCTAAGTTTTCACAGGATCAGCCGCTCTTCGGAGCGGCTTTTCTTTTGAGGCTTTAAGCTGAAATTAGAGACTCACTAGGGAGTAAATCATGGATTTCGTCGGTGCGATTCAATCAGGTTTTAGAAACTACACAAACTTCAGGGGTGTAGCAGGTCGATCCGAGTATTGGTACTGGGTGCTATTCACAGTTCTTGCTTCATTGACCGCATCAGCCATGGATCGCCTAACCGGTATCGGCATTTTTGGAACATTGGTCTCGTTTTCAACGTTTGTCCCTAACCTCGCGGTCTCAGTCAGAAGATTGCGAGACGCTGGCAAATCTTGGGTCTGGCTACTTAGCCCTTTGCCCGGGCTGATTCTATTCTTTGCAGGATTCGCGATGGTTGCCTTTGACATGTACCAATTTGGATACATCACCAATTCAGCGCAGTTAAATGACCCTAACTTCCCTTCAGAAGAGCTAACGAAGCAAATTCTTGGTGATTCCAGGTTCTTCCCAAGTTTTACAGTCGTTTTAGTCGGATCTGTACTAAGTGTTGTATTTATAGTGATTAGCAGCATCATTTTCATGGCAAAGCCTTCTAAGAGCTTCGCTGATGGTAACAAAAGGGTCCCTCCAACTCTCTAGAGTTACCTATAGGCGTATCAGGGGTTGGCTGGTAGGCTGTACTCAGGTTCAAAACGGCAGGTTTGCTGGTCAGTGGTGGTGGATCTTGGGGCAAGTTACCCAAGTTTTATTACTGTTGGCCAGGTCAGCCTGAGTTCAGGCATTTTGTCGAATTGACTCAAACGCGTTATTTACGCACTGATAAACCTTATATGGGTGTTTGGCGCGTTTTCATATTCAGAATAAAAAGAGGAGGGACCATGGAAGGTCCAGAAATCAAAGCACAAGAAGTAATCATCGACAACGGTAAGCACGGTAAGCGTGTAATCCGTTTCGAAACCGGTCGTCTAGCTCAGCAAGCACAGGGTGCAGCTGCAGTTTATATCGACGAGGAAACCATGTTGTTCTCAGCAACAACAGCAAGCAAGACCCCTAAAGATCAGTT
>Ga0209084_1003405_pt1 | contig 11745 bp, 9 predicted proteins | sample C_130820_MF_Meta_FD_187309 | JGI IMG/M metagenome (GOLD analysis project Ga0209084, IMG submission 187309) | Freshwater microbial communities from Lake Croche, Canada to study carbon cycling - C_130820_MF_MetaG (SPAdes) (version 2) | ecosystem: Environmental > Aquatic > Freshwater > Lake | place... | reverse complement strand
ACGCATTCCCTTGAAAACACGACCTGGTGTTGAACATGCACCGATTGAACCTGGCATACGGTGTTTACGATCTACACCGTGAGATGAACCAAGACCACCGAAACCGTGGCGCTTCATAACACCAGCAGTTCCTTTACCAGTACTTGTTCCAGTTGCATCGACTAATTCACCAGCTGCGAAAACTGTTGCACCGAGTTCTTGTCCAACTGAATAAGAAGTTGTATCAAGTGTGCGAAGTTCTGCAACAGAGCGACGTGGTGTCACGCCAGCTTTAGCGAAGTGGCCAAGAAGTGGCTTAGTAATTTTCTTTGGGTCAATTGCGCCGAAAGCGATTTGAACTGCTGAATAACCATCTTTTTCAGGAGTACGAATCTGCGTAACTACGCATGGACCAGCTTCAACAACGGTTACTGGAACCATCTTGTTGTTCGCATCAAAAACCTGTGTCATTCCAAGTTTCTTACCGAGGACGCCCTTGATGGACGAGCCAGCGCCTTGAGTTGTATATGTCATTTACTGTCGTCCTTTCCTTAGAGCTTAATCTCGATGTCGACGCCTGCAGGCAGATCAAGACGCATCAATGAATCAACAGTCTTAGGTGTTGGGTCGATGATGTCGATTAAGCGCTTGTGTGTGCGCATCTCGAAATGTTCGCGGCTGTCCTTATATTTGTGAGGAGAGCGAATAACACAGTAAGTGTTCTTCTCTGTTGGTAGCGGCACTGGACCCGCGACCGTTGCACCAGTGCGCTCAACTGTTTCAACGATTTTCTTCGCTGAAGAGTCAATCACCTCATGGTCGTAGGCCTTGAGTCGAATGCGGATCTTTTGTCCCGCCATGTCGTTCTCCTTCTTAGTAATTCTTCGTTTTAAATTTAATTGTCAAGCTTTTGTTTTGTGCCCGGCGGTTTTTACGCCGCCGGGCTCAAACATTTACAACGTATGTAGTACTTACTTCTTAATCTTTGTAACGCGACCAGCACCTACTGTGCGGCCACCTTCACGGATTGCGAAGCGAAGTCCTTCTTCCATAGCGATTGGCTGGATGAGAGTTACTGCCATCTCAGTGTTATCGCCAGGCATAACCATTTCGGTTCCTGCTGGAAGTGTTACAACACCAGTCACGTCAGTTGTACGGAAGTAGAACTGTGGACGGTAGTTGTTGAAGAATGGTGTGTGACGTCCGCCTTCATCCTTTGAAAGGATGTATGCAGATGCATCAAACTCTGTGTGAGGTGTGATTGATCCTGGCTTGCAAACAACCTGTCCACGCTCAACATCTTCACGCTTTAGACCACGAAGAAGTAGACCAACGTTTTCTCCTGCTTGACCTTCGTCGAGCAACTTACGGAACATTTCAACGCCAGTAACTGTTGTCTTCTGTGCAAGCTCGCGGATACCAACGATTTCAACTTCTTCGTTGACCTTTACAACGCCGCGCTCAATACGACCAGTGATAACTGTTCCACGACCTGTGATTGTGAAAACGTCTTCAACTGGCATAAGGAATGGCTTGTCGATTTCGCGAGCTGGTTGTGGAATAAATGCATCTACTGCATCCATTAGCTCGATGATCTTCTCTGCCCAAGCAGCATCTCCTTCGAGTGCCTTTAGTGCTGAGATGCGGACGATTGGTGTGTCATCGCCAGGGAATTCGTACTTAGATAGAAGTTCGCGAACTTCCATTTCAACGAGTTCAAGAATTTCTTCGTCATCAACCATGTCTGACTTATTAAGTGCAACAACGATTGATGGAACGCCAACTTGACGAGCAAGTAGAACGTGCTCCTTAGTCTGTGGCATTGGACCATCAGTAGCAGCTACGACGAGGATTGCTCCGTCCATCTGTGCAGCTCCAGTGATCATGTTCTTGATGTAGTCAGCGTGGCCTGGGCAGTCAACGTGTGCGTAGTGACGCTTCTCTGTCTGATACTCAATGTGAGCGATAGAGATTGTAATTCCGCGTTGACGCTCTTCTGGTGCCTTATCGATATCAGAGAAAGCTGTTGCTGCGTTAAGAGTTGGATACTTGTCATGCAACACCTTGGAAATTGCCGCAGTAAGAGTTGTCTTACCGTGGTCAATGTGACCGATGGTGCCGATGTTTACGTGCGGCTTTGTGCGCTCAAACTTGGCTTTTGCCATTTCGTTTCCTCTTTCGTTTACTAGTGCTTAGTTATTAGGGGTTGTGCTTTTACTTATTAGGGTTATTCGCCTCGAACTTTTGCAATGATTTCTTTCGCTACGTTGCCAGGTACTTCGGCATACGAATCGAACTCCATTGAATAGCTCGCGCGACCTTGAGTTCTAGAGCGAAGATCTCCGACATAGCCGAACATCTCTGACAATGGAACTAGCGCCCTAACAACGCGGGCACCTGACCGCTCATCCATGGCCTGAATTTGACCACGACGACTGTTGAGATCGCCGATGACATCACCCATGAAGTCTTCAGGGGTAACAACTTCGACTTTCATAACTGGTTCCAGAATTGCAGGATCAGCAAGTTTTGCTGCTTCCTTAAACGCTGCGAGACCAGCAATCTTGAATGCGAGTTCCGATGAGTCAACATCGTGATACGCGCCGTCAAGAAGAGTTACTCGTACATCTGTAATTGGGTAGCCAGCTAATGGACCAGCGGCCATACCTTCTTTACATCCTGCATCTACTGAAGGGATGTACTCGCGTGGAACGCGACCTCCAGTGACTTTATTTACGAATTCATATCCGCCTTCAACTTCACCAGTTGGAAGTGGCTCGACTGCAATCTGAATCTTTGCGAACTGACCAGAACCACCAGTCTGCTTCTTGTGTGTGTAGTCGTGACGTGCAACGGCTTTGCGCAATGTTTCGCGGTAAGCAACTTGTGGCTTACCAACATTTGCTTCAACCTTAAATTCGCGGCGCATACGGTCTACAAGGATTTCAAGGTGAAGTTCACCCATACCAGCAATGATTGTCTGGCCGGTTTCTTCATCAGTATTTACATGGAAAGTTGGATCTTCTTCAGAAAGACGTTGAATAGCTACGCCAAGTTTTTCTTGGTCGCCCTTTGTCTTTGGCTCAATAGCAACTGAGATAACTGGAGCTGGGAAATCCATTGATTCAAGTACTACTGGCTTTGCAGGATCACAAAGAGTTTCACCAGTTGTTGTGTCCTTAAGACCCATAACGGCAACAATCATTCCTGCGCCAACATTGTCGCGTTCTTCGCGCTTATTAGCGTGCATCTGGTAAATCTTTCCGATGCGCTCTTTACGATCCTTATTAGAGTTAAGAATTGTTGAACCAGTTTGTAGAACACCTGAATACACGCGGATAAATGTGAGCTTTCCTAGGTGAGGATCAGTCATGATCTTGAAAGCAAGGGCCGCAAATGGCTCCTTGTTATCTGGGTGACGGATGACCTCAACTGAAGCATCATTCATGCTTGTACCAACGGTTGATTCCACATCTAGTGGGCTTGGCAAGTAGCGAACTACTGCATCAAGCATTGGCTGAACACCCTTGTTCTTAAAAGCTGAACCAGTTAGAACTGGAGTGAGCTTTGCTGCAAGAGTTGCGCGACGGATACCAGCAATAATTTCTACATCTGTAAGTTCAATACCTTCTAGGTACTTTTCCATACAAAGATCATCATGCTCTGAAAGAGTTTCGATCATGTCGTGACGAGCTTGCTTGCACTTGTCGAGCATGTCTGCAGGGATTTCTTCGATTGTGTAATCTTCGCCCTTTTGTGTTTCTCCGCGCCATGTCAGCGCCTTCATTGCAATGAGATCAACAACTCCAAGGAAATCTGATTCGTTACCAATTGGAAGTTGTAGAACAAGAGCAACTGCGTTTAGGCGATCCTTGATCATGCCTACGCACTTATCGAATGATGCACCTGTGCGGTCTAGCTTGTTAATAAAACAAATACGAGGAACTGAATAACGATCTGCTTGACGCCACACTGTTTCTGATTGTGGCTCAACACCGGCAACACCATCGAATACTGCAACTGCACCATCTAGAACACGAAGTGAACGTTCTACTTCAACAGTGAAGTCCACGTGACCTGGTGTATCAATAATGTTGATCAGATGCTTATCCCACATACAAGTAGTTGCCGCAGAAGTAATAGTGATACCGCGCTCTTGCTCTTGCTCCATCCAGTCCATCGTTGCTGCACCTTCGTGCACTTCACCGATTTTGTAGTTGATGCCTGTGTAGAAAAGGATGCGCTCAGTAGTAGTGGTTTTGCCCGCGTCGATGTGAGCCATGATTCCAATATTGCGAACCGTAGCTAGATCGATGTTCTCTACTGCTGACACTTATATTCCTCTTCTCGTCGTTTCTAAATTCGTGGGTTAGTTAGTGATTACCAGCGGTAATGAGCGAAAGCCTTGTTAGCTTCAGCCATTTTGTGAGTATCTTCGCGACGCTTTACCGCAGCACCAAGGCCATTGCTTGCATCGATTAATTCATTCATTAGACGCTCTGCCATTGACTTTTCACGACGTGAACGTGAGTAGTCGATTAACCAGCGAAGTGCCAAAGTTGTTGAACGGCCTGCTTTAACTTCTACAGGTACCTGATATGTAGCTCCACCAACACGACGTGAACGAACTTCAACGGCTGGCTTGATGTTATCTAGTGCGCGCTTCAAAGTAATAAGTGGATCTACTTCAGTCTTCTTGCGGCAACCTTCAAGAGCGTCATACACAATGCTTTCTGCAGTGGAACGCTTTCCATGAAGTAGTACGCGGTTAATTAGCGCAGTAACAACTGGTGAGTTGTAAACAGGATCTGAAACAACTGGAGACTTAACTACCGGACCTTTACGTGGCATTAGCTAGCCTTCTTCTCTCTCTTGGTTCCGTAGCGAGAACGTGATTGCTTACGGTTCTTAACACCTTGCGTATCTAGTGATCCGCGAATGATCTTGTAACGAACACCTGGTAGATCTTTTACACGACCACCACGTACAAGAACAATGGAGTGCTCTTGCAAGTTATGACCTTCACCAGGAATGTATGCAGTGATTTCCATGCCACTGGTAAGTCGAACACGTGCAACTTTGCGAAGTGCAGAGTTTGGTTTCTTAGGGGTTGTTGTATAAACGCGTGTACAAACACCGCGTCGCTGTGGTGAACCCTTAAGTGCAGGTGTGCTTGTCTTCGTAATCTTTTCTGCGCGACCACGACGAACTAGCTGTTGAATTGTTGGCACTTCATCTCCATTCGTAACTTCGTTACTGATCTTTATTCACGCTCAATTGCCGACCCACGCGGTCGGGTGTGTTGCACCCGTTTCGCATAGATGGTGTAAAAAGTTTTTCAACTTATTTACAGCACAAGCAAGAAAGCTCTAAAAAGAGCAGACGCGAAGGGTAACCCAGCGGGCTCATGCGAGGCAAATCGCCCTTTTACTCCTTTGATCCTCTGGATTTGGGGCAAAAGCCTAGTTTTTTGCAGCCGGGCGTGTCGTACAAAAATCCCCCATAATCACGCCTATGAGCACCTCAAACCTGCTACTTCTGGGCATTGTCCTATTTGTCCTTATTGATTTCAGCGCTGGAATGGTTATCAACTACCTCAATGAGCGCTCAAAAAACCAGCCTTTGAGCGTAGAAGGGGCGGAAATCTTCAACCCCGAGGAATACGCCAAATCCATGGCTTATGGCACGGCCAAATACCGCTTTGAGATGCTCACGAATCTGATCAGCACGGTGGCAATCTTGTGCGCGATCATTGTGGGTTGGTTTGCTTGGCTCGATGCCCAGCTGCGAGATCGCTTGAGTAGTAATTTGCTGATTACCGTCGTATTTATTGGAATTCTTATTGTTATTTCAATGGTTGGGAACTTACCAGCTGGTTATTACTCAACTTTTGTCATCGAAGAAAAATTTGGTTTTAATAAATCTACGAAGAAATTATTTTTTCAGGATGCAGTTAAGCAATTACTAATTTCGCTTGCTGTTAGTCTCCCCCTGCTTTTTGCAGTGGCTTGGATTTATCAATCATTGAAGAATGAGTTTTGGATTATCTCGTGGGCACTCTTTGCCGCATTCTCCTTATTTATGTTTATCTTTGGCACGCGAATCTTTTTGCCAATGTTTAACAAATTAAAGCCATTACCTGAAGGTGAGCTTCGCGCGGCCGTTGAAGATTATTGTCAGACCCAAGGATTTCCACTTTCTAAGTTATATGAAATGGATGCATCTAAGCGTTCGACAAAACTTAATGCTTTCTTCTCTGGAATGGGTAAAGTAAAAATTATTGGTTTGTATGACACCTTGATTGAAAAACTTACTATAAAAGAAACCGTTGCTGTGCTTGCCCACGAAGTCGGACACTACAAACGTAAGCATGTCTACACGATGTTCGCATTTAGTAATTTACAAACTCTCGTGATCTTTTCACTCATGGGTTGGTTGCTAGGGAATCCAAACCTTTCTAAAGCCCTTGGTTCAAATACGCCTAGCTTCCACTTATCAATGTTGGCTTTCTTCTTGCTATTTACCCCCGTATCAACCGTGCTGGGCTTGATTAATAACTCATTCTCACGCCGTAATGAATACCAAGCCGATCAATACTCAATTGATACTTACCCTGGGGCTCGCGAGTACATGCATGATGCACTTAAAAAGCTTTCTCGCGAATCACTGAGTAACCTAAACCCACATCCGGTGTATGTAGCGGTGCACTATTCGCACCCACCAATTCTGGCTCGCTTAGCTAACTTAAAGAAGGTGTGACGGAACGGCTATTCCACTGGCATTTGCCGCTGTTATAGCTGGTTCATGAATAGTTTTGAGCGGAATAATTCCTGCCCATAAGTCCAGTGATAAATCTTCCTCATCATCTGAAGGGTCACCAGTGCGCGCCTTGGCTGAAATCTTGTCAAGGCTAAGTTCAACAATCATCGTTGCAGCAGATTCTTTTTTAGTTAAAGCACGGCCGTATTCCCACAAACCCGGAACTAATTTAGTTGTGATGCGCTCGAGTGCAACATCTTTTTCTTCCTCTTTTAAAACACGGGCTTGGCCAAAAATCATCACTGACTCATAATTCATTGAAGAGTTAAAAGCTGATCGAGCAACGACAATTGCATTGAGTTGAGTTACCGTCACACACAAATCAATTCCTTTAGCAATCGACATCATGATCCGTGAACCAGTTGACCCGTGAATCAAAATGCGGTCATCATCGCGAGCAAATCCCATGGGAACAACAAACGGTGCGTTGATATCGGGATCAACAAAACCAACATGAGCCACATATTGACTATCTAAAAGTGCATTAATACTTAAGCGATCATGTACTTCGCGATCAGAATGGCGCTGTACATGGAATTTTTCATCAGTGGTCATAGAGTGAGTGTAATAAAAATGGCTCCTGTCCGGAGTAAGTGAACATCAGAAGTAGGCAGGGGTTCCAGGAAAAGCAAAAGAGGCCCAACCCTTTGTGGGATTGAGCCTCTCTAGCGAATTGCGATTAACGAGGGATTTCAACCTCATCAAGACGAACTGCTTCACCTGAACCCTGTTGGTCAAATGGTGTGAAGTCATATTCATCGTAAGCTGCATAAACCGCGGCCTTAGCTTCCTCAGTTGGCTCAACACGAATGTTGCGGTAACGAGCAAGACCAGTACCTGCTGGAATCAACTTACCGATGATGACGTTCTCCTTCAGACCAAGCAATGGATCGCTCTTCTCTGAAAGTGCAGCATCTGTAAGTACGCGAGTTGTTTCCTGGAATGAAGCCGCTGACAACCATGATTCAGTTGCAAGTGATGCCTTAGTAATACCCATAAGTTCTGGGCGACCTGAGGCTGCTTTTCCACCAGTAGTAACTACGCGACGGTTTTCAGTTTCAAAACGACCGCGCTCTACGAGTTCACCTGGAAGTAGATCAGCATCTCCTGCTTCAAGCACAGTGATGCGCTTTAGCATTTGGCGAACGATTACTTCGATGTGCTTATCGTGAATGCCTACGCCTTGTGAGCGATAAACCGATTGAATTTCATTTACCAAGTGAACTTGAGTTGCACGTGGTCCAAGAATACGAAGTACCTGCTTTGGATCAATTGCGCCAACGACCATCTTCTGGCCAACTTCAACGCGTGAACCTTCTTCTACAAGTAACTTCTGACGGCGAGTAATTGGGTAAGCAACTTCTTCGCCACCATCATCTGGAGTAACGACAATCTTCTTGCCCTTTGCATCTTCGCGGAATGAAACAACACCAGCTGTTTCTGCGATAGGTGCAACACCCTTAGGTGTACGTGCTTCGAAGAGCTCGACGATACGTGGAAGACCGTGAGTGATGTCATCACCAGCAACACCACCAGTGTGGAAGGTACGCATTGTTAGCTGTGTACCAGGCTCACCGATTGATTGTGCTGCAATGATTCCGACTGCTTCACCAACTGCAACACGTTGTCCGGCTGCAAGTGAACGACCGTAACACGCTGCACACTGTCCAACCTTGCTATCGCAGGTTAGAACTGAGCGAATCTTTACTTCATCCACTCCAGCTGCAACGAGTTCATCAATGTTGCGATCTCCAAGATCTGTTCCTGCTGCCAAGATGACCTTGCCATCAACTTCAACATCATCAGCCAATGTACGACCGAAGACTGAAGTTTCAACGTGATCAAACTTAACTAGCCCACCAGATTCTTGACGTACGCCAATTTGTAGAACAAGACCGCGATCAGTACCGCAATCTTCTTCACGAATGATTACATCCTGTGCAACGTCGCAGAGACGACGGGTTAAGTAACCTGAGTCAGCTGTACGAAGTGCAGTATCTGCAAGACCCTTACGTGCACCGTGAGTAGAAATAAAGTACTCAAGTACCGAAAGACCTTCGCGGAAGTTAGATTTAATTGGGCGAGGAATAATTTCACCCTTTGGATTTGCTACGAGTCCGCGCATACCTGCAATCTGACGGATCTGCATCATGTTTCCACGAGCACCGGAGAAGACCATCATCCAAACTGGGTTAATGGTTGGGAAATTCTTTTCCATTGCCTGGCCAACTTCAGCAGTTGCCTTCGTCCAGATTTCAATTAACTCCTGGCGACGCTCGTCATCAGTGATGAGTCCCTTTTCATATTGAATCTGAATCTTTTCAGCAGAGTCTTCATAACCATTGAGAATCTCCTGCTTATTTGGAGGCGTAACAACATCTTCGATACCAATTGTTGCGCCGGCACGAGTTGCCCAATGGAAGCCAAGTGCCTTCAACGCATCAAGCGTCTGTGCAACAACAACCTTTGGATAGAACTCAGCTAGACGATCAACGATGCCACCAAGTTGCTTCTTAGTTACATCGATATCAACGAATGGGAAATCAGCTGGAAGTGCTTCGTTAAATAAAGCACGACCAATTGTTGTTTCGATAGTTTCAGTGGAGTTATCAAGACGGATCTTGATCTTTGCCTGCAATGAAACTGAATGTTGATCATGAGCCATGATCGCTTCAGCAATCGAGCTAAATGCGCGACCTTCTCCTAATTCACCATCACGAACCATGGTCAAGTAATAAAGACCAAGAACCATGTCCTGTGTAGGTGAAGTAATTGGGCGGCCGTTAGCAGGTGACAAGATGTTGTTTGAAGACAACATCAAGATACGTGCTTCAGCTTGGGCTTCAGCAGATAGCGGCAAGTGAACAGCCATCTGGTCACCGTCGAAGTCAGCATTGAAAGCTGTACATACGAGTGGGTGAATCTGAATTGCTTTACCTTCAACCAATTGTGGTTCGAAAGCTTGAATACCTAAACGGTGCAGAGTTGGTGCGCGGTTAAGTAGTACTGGATGCTCTGCAATAACTTCTTCAAGAACATCCCATACAACTGGACGTGCACGTTCAACCATGCGCTTTGCAGATTTAATGTTCTGTGCGTGGTTAAGGTCAACAAGTCGCTTCATTACGAATGGCTTGAAAAGTTCAAGTGCCATCTGCTTTGGAAGACCGCACTGGTGCAGCTTCAACTGTGGACCAACAACAATTACTGAACGACCTGAGTAGTCAACGCGCTTTCCGAGCAAGTTCTGACGGAAACGTCCTTGCTTACCCTTAAGCATGTCTGACAATGACTTCAACGCACGGTTACCTGGACCTGTAACTGGACGACCACGACGACCGTTATCGAACAACGCATCTACAGCTTCCTGCAACATACGCTTTTCATTGTTAACGATGATCTCTGGTGCACCGAGATCAGCAAGACGCTTCAAACGGTTGTTACGGTTAATTACACGACGGTATAGATCGTTGAGATCTGATGTCGCAAAGCGACCACCATCGAGTTGAACCATTGGGCGTAGATCAGGTGGAATAACTGGAACGCAATCAAGAACCATTGATGCTGGCTTATTGCTTGTTGTAAGGAATGCGTTAACAACCTTCAAGCGCTTGATTGCACGAGTCTTCTTTGCACCCTTGCCATTTTCTGAAAGATCAGTAAGTAGCTTGTGCTCTGTTTCAAGATCGAAAGTTTCTAGGCGACGCTTAATTGCAGCTGCACCCATATCTCCCTTGAAGTACATGCCGTAGCGATCACGCATTTCGCGGTAAAGGTTTTCATCACCCTCAAGATCTTGAACCTTCAAGTTCTTAAAGCGAGTCCAAACACTTTCAAGACGATCGAGTTCGCGCTCGGCACGATCACGGATTGACTTGAGTTCGCGCTCTGCAGCTTCGCGGACCTTGCGCTTTACATCTGATTTAGCATCTTCAGCTTCAAGTTCTGCTAGATCAGCTTCAAGCTTCTTGGTGCGAACATCGAGATCGTTATCCCGACGTGTTTCAATCTTCTTACGATCATTAGCCAACTTCTTTTCAAGTTGTGGCATATCTTCTTCGCGCGCTTCCGCATCAACTTCTGTGATCATGTAAGCAGCGAAGTAAATAACCTTTTCTAGATCCTTTGGAGCAAGATCAAGTAGGTAACCAAGGCGTGATGGAACACCCTTGAAGTACCAAATGTGAGTTACTGGAGCAGCTAGCTCGATGTGACCCATACGTTCGCGACGAACCTTTGCACGTGTTACTTCAACACCGCATCGTTCGCAAATGATTCCCTTAAATCGAACGCGCTTGTACTTACCGCAATAACATTCCCAGTCACGAGTTGGTCCGAAGATCTTCTCGTCGAAAAGGCCATCCTTTTCAGGCTTTAGTGTGCGGTAGTTGATTGTTTCTGGCTTCTTTACTTCGCCAAAAGACCAATCACGAATGTTCTCAGCAGATGCGAGACCGATACGTAGTTCATCAAAGAAGTTGACATCTAACATGGTTTTATCCCTCTCACACTTCTTCTACGCTGCTTGGCTCAACTCGTGACAAGTTGATACCTAGCTCTTCGGCGGCACGGAATACTTCTTCATCTGTGTCGCGCATTTCAATTGCGACACCTTCTGAAGAAAGCACTTCAACATTTAGGCAGAGTGACTGCATTTCTTTGATAAGCACCTTGAATGATTCAGGAATGCCTGGTTCAGGAATGTTTTCACCCTTAACAATTGCTTCGTAAACCTTTACACGTCCTAGAACGTCGTCAGATTTAATTGTGAGAAGTTCTTGGAGTGTGTATGCAGCACCATAAGCTTCAAGTGCCCACACCTCCATTTCACCAAATCGCTGACCACCGAATTGCGCTTTTCCACCAAGTGGTTGCTGCGTGATCATTGAGTATGGACCAGTTGAACGTGCGTGAATCTTGTCGTCCACCAAGTGGTGCAGCTTCAAG
>Ga0209084_1003404_pt1 | contig 11748 bp, 11 predicted proteins | sample C_130820_MF_Meta_FD_187309 | JGI IMG/M metagenome (GOLD analysis project Ga0209084, IMG submission 187309) | Freshwater microbial communities from Lake Croche, Canada to study carbon cycling - C_130820_MF_MetaG (SPAdes) (version 2) | ecosystem: Environmental > Aquatic > Freshwater > Lake... | reverse complement strand
TTACAGAATTGAGTCAATGGGTGCATGCGACGCGCGAGACGGCTGAATTGCGTTTGCAGTCTGAGCAAATGGGGCGATCCATGCTGGAGTGGCTTCGCAATCAAAACACTGTTGCCGCAGAAAGCGTTGACCTGTGCAATGCACTCGTACCCACCTATCCCCTCACATTCGCTTTGGCGTTGTCGTTGACTGGTGCGCCCATAGAGCAATGTTTGCAAAGCTATGCGTTTGGCTGGGCCGAAAACATGGTGCAAGCCTCACTGAAGTCGGTTCCATTGGGGCAAAACTCCGGTCAGCGCATACTATTAGCGATGTCGCAAAACATTTCACAAGCAGTCTCTCAGGCATTAACTACCACTGACGAGACGCGACAAGTGTTCTCACCCATGCTGGCGATTTTGTCAGCGCAACACGAAACCCAATATTCGAGATTATTCAGATCATGAGCACACTCCACAACATCGCGCAACGCACCAAAAAACTCCCGCCTTTGCGTGTCGGCATTGGTGGTCCTGTTGGTTCGGGCAAAACCACTTTGCTTGAGATGCTCTGCAAAGCTATGCGTGAACGTTACGATTTAGTAGCCATCACCAACGACATTTATACCAAGGAAGACCAACGCTTACTCACTGTGAGCGGTGCATTGGCTGCAGAGCGCATCATGGGTGTGGAAACAGGGGGATGCCCCCACACGGCCATTCGTGAAGATGCGTCTATCAATTTAGAAGCGATTGACCGCATGTTGGTGGAGTTTCCCAATGCCGATGTGGTTTTCATCGAGAGCGGTGGTGACAATCTAGCCGCGACTTTCAGCCCAGAGTTGAGCGACTTGACTATCTACGTGATCGATGTCGCTGCTGGAGAAAAAATTCCCCGCAAAGGGGGGCCTGGTATCACCAAAAGCGATTTATTTGTGATCAATAAGACCGACTTGGCACCCTATGTAGGCGCAGATTTATCAGTCATGGAAGCAGACACTATTCGCATGCGCACCAACACGCAAGGGTTGAAGCCTTTTGTGATGACCAATTTGCGAACACTCACTGGCTTGCAATATGTGGTCGACTTTATTGTGACTAAAGGCATGCTACCAAACTGATTGAGTTTGGCTGGCCACACCAAGTCGTTAACTTTTACAAAATATTTAACGACTTGGTGGCGCAATAGACGCGCCTTCAATCTTGTGGCGCTCCAAGGCTTGCTGAACAAATCCGCTGGCCTTCGTATCTTCAACAAAGGTCCGAAGAAATTTCTCTGCCTCCGCACCGCGTTTTTTAGGAACACCCATGGCTTGGGAGATCACCATAAAACTTCCAGGCAATAAACGCAGATCCGGCAAGCGTTTGGCATCTAACTCGAGTTGTTGTTTGACGCCTGCAGCCACGTCATGTTTTCCCGCTACAAACATATCCACCACCGTGGGCGATGTGGGACTACGCACTAACTTGGCTTGTTTTATCTCTCTAGTAAGAAATAAATCGTAGGCACTGCCTTTGCCCACGACGATCGAGTGCTCAGTTCGGTCTACTTCTTCATTGCTTTGCAAAGGAGAGTTTTTATTTACCAAATAACTGCCTTCTATCAACACATAAGGCGCCGTGAAAGCGATGGCATCTGCACGCATGGGATCAACCGCAAAAAAGCCTATATCGACTTTCTCAGAGGATAGGGCCTCAACAGATTTGCCAGCTGCATCAAACACCACATATTCCACAGGTACGCCCAAGCGATTGGCGAGTTCTGTTGCCAAGTCGACCGACACCCCCGTTGGTTTTTGGGTAACAGCATCGAGTTTGGCCAAAATGGGATTTCCGACGTTGATGCCAGCGCGAAGTTTTCCTGTGGGTGCAAAGCTTTGGATCATGGTGTTATCAAAGTGAAGGACTTGTTTGGTTGGGGTTGGGATACCTTTTGAGCTGATGGCTGCAGTGTGGACCTGCCAAGCGCGAACACCTGTTTTATCCAGCTCCATACGTAGCGCCCAACCTCGGTTGTTTTCGGGCAAACTGAATCCATCAAATACAAAGTTGCCAAGGCTATAAAAAATAGGTTTGTTTTTATAACGCTCGGTATCTTGGACTTGATGGGGATGGCCGCCGATAACAGCGTCAGCACCTGCGTCAATCATTAAGCGTGCTAATTGGCGTTGGCGTTCGTTAGAAATTGGCCCTTCCCAGCCCCAGTGCATCACAGGAATAACGATGTCGGCTCGCCATTCGGTTCTTGCGGCTCGGATATCGCGGACCACTTGTTCGTCTTCGCTCCATGCCACGCCTACACGATCATGGTCTGCTTCAAAACTACGTGGCTGGAATTCGTCGTATCCCAATAATGCAATACGTATGCCATTTCGCTCAAACACTTTGGGTGTGTGCGCTTCTTTGAGGTTATAGCCTGCTCCGTAATAACCAATGCCATTTTTCTTTAATAGTCCCAGCATTTCAGAAAAAGCCTCAGGACCAAAATCACCAGAGTGGTTGTTAGCTAAGCCCACAGCATCAAAATATTTACGCAGGTATTTCAAACTGCGTGGGTGGGCCCTAAACGTATTGGGTTTATCGGGCTCTTCCGTTCCTTTCGTGGCTACCACGCACTCTAAGTTTCCAATACGTATATCGCTGTTTTTAAATAGCTTGCCAAAACCAATGAATGGATCACGCCCTTGCTGCATAGCCTTTCCAGGCGAGCCCGCCAGCATCATGTCACCCACCACCAAAAGAGAAACCGTCGATTGCTTAGCAACAGTTTGCGCAAATGTCATGGACGTGGCGAGCAACATCCCCAAAATGGATAGCCACAAAGGTATCAAAAATTGCAGGAATTTCTTCATGGCGCCGCCTCGTGCAAACTGCATCCATACACCAATTCCTTACCGAGGAAAGGAGAATACAAAGCAACGCGTCCTGTCAATGCATTAGCCTGCGAAAAGCCGTGTACCGCTGGAGCTATGAATTTTGAATGCTGCAAAATTATTGGTTGTCGCCTTGTTTGATGCGACACATACAAATTCACCAAATCCACTTGATTACCGGTTGCAATCAGCACAGCCTTAAAACGAAAACGTCCCCCGATATCAATACTTTGTGCAAGGTATGGGTCAGAGACCGGCTTAAATGTATGAGTTTCGCTATGCCCATTGAGGTCGAACTGACACTGCAAGTGTGGCTCGGCCCATGCATTGGCAGCGAGAAAGCACAGTGCTGTTAACCAAAGCTTCACAGAAGATCCTTATTTTCAGCTTCTACCAATCTGACACCTAGCATTAAGGAGGACATCGTGTATTCCCTATCTAACCCAAGGCTCTCTTTATTAGGCACTGTGGAAGGGTCTGTATAAGTCCCAAATACATGATCCCAAATAGAGAAGTAAGACCCGAAATTTGTGTCTCCATATGTTTTGTTGTGATTATGGTGAATGAAATGCATTCTCGGAGTTACTAGAAACCATTCCAACTGTCTTTCAAAAGGAAGCTTTAAATTAGTGTGCGTCAGGTGCTGGCTAGAGATTTCAATCAAGATGATGATGTAAAAAATAATTGCGCTGTCATCAATGAAAAATAAATTAGAAAATAACAACCCAGGCAAAACGATGAAAGCCATATGCAAAGGTGAGCCTCTGGCGCCTGATAACCAATTGATAGCCTTTGGAGAGTGATGAAAAGCATGGCAACTCCAAAATACATGACTGTGCATTAACCGATGCAACCAGTAACTACAAAAATCCACACAAATTAAATAGCAAAATAGCTTGACTGGTGCAGTAAGGGTGATATCTTGCAACGCTACGAATTGCAGGACAAGTTGAACGCTATCTGTAATAAATCTCACACTTGGCAACAAAAACTCTTCCGCCAAACCAGCCATTAGCAAGGCTGCGAAGATAAAAATCCCGTCAAAAATTCTGATTCTTTGTGTCCTATACCCATTCATTGGAAAGTAAAGAGACAAACCCCAAAAAATAAAACCCAGTAGCGCAAAAACACTCAACCTCGTAAGTGAGTCATAAGTCAGCAAGTCGTTCAAGATACTCATGTTTTGGTAATACCTTAATTTTTAGCATAAGGATAACCCTATATCAGTGCTAACTATCAATTATCTCTCCTCTCAAGCGATAGGAATTTCGAAAAAAACAGGGTTTGCCACCCTTGCCCTCTGGGTGATTGCTTGTTACTTTACGCACAGGCTTGCCAACACGGCACAGTCGTTAGACATAGGAGACAAAAACCATGTTGAAAAACATCTTTACCTGCTTACTTGTAACCACAATAGCAATTGCCGGCTCGGCTATGGCACAAGGAAAACAAATAAAAATCGGCGTAATTTTTGATATGTCCGGTGCACTTGCTGCTGGAGGTTCAAATGCCAGCTATCTGGGTACCAAATATGCGATTGACATCATCAATGAGCGTGGTGGTGTTGAGGGTTACAAAATTGTTCCCATCTACGTGGATGCACAAAGTAAAACCGAAGTTGCTATCAATGAGACTGAGCGCCTTGTTAATCAAGAGAAGGTGGATGTCGTCATGGGCGTTTTCTCCTCGGCGCAGTGTGTTCCTATGGCGCAACGATTGGACCAAGCCAAAAAATTCATGTGGGCCAATGTTTGCGTTTCTTCTGCGGTTTTTAAAGACAAAAATTTGAAGTACGTTTTCAGAGGACAAGTCCACTCTGACCAAATTGGTGAAGCTTCTTGCAGATTCTTGTCAGAAAACTCCAAGGCGAAATTCGGCAAAGAAGTAAGTGACTTAAAAGTTGCCATCATTTATGAAGACGGCCCCTATGGTGCCGGCGTGGCTATGGGTAACGAGGTTGTTTGCAAACAATTAGGCATGCAAATAACTTTAAAAGAAGGGTATGCAGCGACTGCCCCAGATTTATCTGCTCTTGTAACCAAATTGCGCCGCGCGCGACCTGATGTCATTCTTCATACAGGCTACAACCCAGACATCACCTTGTTCTTACGTCAATCGAAAGAGCAAGGCTTGAAGTGGGGCGCGCTCATCGGTCATGGTGCAGGTTACGGTCAATTTGACAAAATCTACGCGACATTCAAAGAGGACGCCAACTACATCTACAACGTCGACCCAGTCGCTGCTCAATTGATTGATCCTAAAGCTCTTAAACCAGGATTAGGCGCCATCACAGCAGAGATGGTTAAGCGCTACAAAGCAGATGTCAAAGGAGATGAAATTCCTACACACGTGTCTATGGGCTTTAACCAGACATGGATTTTCTTGACCGACGTGCTGCCACGCGCTATCAAGAAATATGGCGGTATTGATTCGGAGGCGCTAAGAAAGTCAGCGCTGGATACTGACATTCCAGAAGGCGGAACGATTCAAGGCTATGGCGTGAAATTTTTCCCTCCTGGTCAGTCTATGTCTGGTCAAAACGAGAGATCTACACCTGTAGTCCATCAGTACATCAACAACGACACCTTTGTTGTATGGCCCAATGCCATCAAGTCAAAAGATGCTGTTTTGCCCTTACCAAAGGGCCATGCCTACGCCAACTGATGTTGGTTGTTGAAGGTTTAACCAAAAAGTTTGGTGGTTTCACCGCCGTGAATGGCATCTCTTTTGAGGTCAAACCGGGTGAAATCGTTGGACTGATTGGTCCTAATGGATCCGGCAAAAGCACCACATTCAATGTGCTTGCAGGACTTTTCGCGCCAACATCTGGGACGGTGTCTTTTGATGGTCAATCCGTGGGAGGTTTGCCTCCCTATCAAATTTGTCAGCGTGGATTAGCCAGAACTTTTCAAATTCCCCGTCCATTTCGGAAATTATCGATTCTTGAAAATGCAACTCTGGCGGCCTATTACGGCGCAAGCCAACCCATCACGCGTGGCGAAGCGCTCAGACGGGCAGAAGATGCGCTCACGCTAATTGACTTGCCGCGCGACCCTTTGGCTAAGGTGGATGGATTGGGTGCTGCTGGGTTGAAGAAACTAGAAATGGCAAGAGCACTTGCAACACAACCCAAATTACTGCTTGCAGATGAAAGCTTAGGCGGCTTGGACGAAGCGGAGATGGAACAAGCCGCACAAATGCTCAAACGCATTCGCGATGAACGTGGCATCACCATCGTATGGGTGGAACACATCATGGGTGTTCTGATGAAAGTCATTGACCGCTGTCTCGTACTTGACCATGGAGAATTAATTGCACAAGGAACTCCATCTGAAGTAGCGCACAACCCACGCGTTGTAGAGGTTTATCTTGGCACCGACGCTCTCAGTTTGCAACAACAGGTCGGGCGCGAAGCTCTGCCAGTGAGATAACTTGATGCTTGAGTTAAAAAATATCAATGCTGGATACGGCACGTTTCAAGCTTTGTTTGGTGTCTCTTTGAGCATACAAGCCGGTGAGGCGGTTGCTGTCATTGGTCCTAATGGCGCCGGAAAAACCACACTACTGCGCGTTATCTCGCGACTAATAGAAGCATCTGCAGGCGACATGCATATGGAAGGACTGTCCTATCGCGACTTACCCTCTCACGAAGTTGTGGGCCTTGGTATTGCGCAAGTTCCTGAAGGGCGCAGGCTTTTTCCTCGGCTTAGCGTGGAAGACAACTTAAAAATGGGTGCATACACACCAGCAGCTAGAGCCAAACGCTACGAAAAACTTGACTATGTGTACTCATTATTTCCAAAAATGGCAGAAAGGCGCCATCAATTAGCGGGGACCATGTCTGGTGGTGAGCAGCAAATGTGCGCAATTGGTAGGGCACTCATGAGTGGTCCTAAATTGTTACTACTCGACGAGCCATCTGCAGGGCTAGCGCCAGTGATTGTTCAGTCTATTTTCGAACTCATGCGACGTATCCGCAACGAGGGATACACCGTTTTGATCGTTGAGCAAAATATTCAGCAAGTTTTGAAAGTAGTTGATCGCGGCTACCTCATCGAGACTGGAAAAATTCGAGCAAGTGGGACGGCATCGGAGCTATTAAACAGCGATGAAGTTCAAAAAGCTTATCTTGGAGTGTGATGGAATTCTTTGACATATTTCTCGTCGAGGCCATACTCAACGGCATCTTGCTTGGTGGCTTGCTCGCCCTACTTTCTTTAGGCCTCAATCTGATTTTTGGTGTGATCGATGTGGTTTGGATTTCCTACGCTGAGTTAATGATGATTGGTATGTACAGTATTTACTGGACACACACGATGCTTGGCTGGCCTTTGTATTTGGCATTTCCTTTTGGCATTGCTGGGGTTGCCCTTCTTGGTGCGGCGATGCACTGGTTCATCATTCGGCCCGTTCTTGCCGCTGAGCCCATCAACCAGTTGCTGGTAACCGGTGGCGTTTTGTTTTTTTTACAAGCTGTTGCGACAGTCATTTTTGGAATCGACTTCAGAAATATTGGCGTTCGTATGCCTAGCTTTTTGGTGGGTGACATCAGCTTGTCGATGGCCAGATTGATCGCGTTTGCAGTCGCCATGATTGCCATCGCTGCCACCTACCTCTTTCTGAACAAAACCTATGCTGGCACCGCGATTAGAGCGATCAGCCAAGACCGAGGCATCATGCCGCTGATGGGTGTTGATCCTGGTCGAATCTATCTACTAACTTCTGCAGTGGGCGGTGCCTTGGCGGGTTTGGCTGCCTGCTTACTTGTTTTACAGTACGACATACACCCAGCCATTGGTTTAACGTTTGGTCCGATCACTTTTTTGGTATGCGTGATGGGTGGTTTGGGTAATCTCGTGGGCGGTTTTGTCGCTGCATTTATTTTTGCGCAATTCATCTCAGTAGGCGGTTATGTCTTTGCAATTGAGTGGGGCTATGTGCTGGCATTTGTTTTTTTCATTGCCATGATGTTTATACGTCCTGAAGGTATCTTGACGCAAAGGCGGTAATCAGTATGTCGCAATCCATATCGACCCACCTATTTCGCTTATTTCTTGCATTGCTGTTGGCCGCACCTTGGTTGGGCTTGGGCTCCTATCCCATGCATCTCATCATCATGTCCTTGTTGCTTGGTTTTATCTATACCAGCTGGGCTTTGATGGGCCGGCTTGGGTTGGTCAGTTTGGGACACGGTGCTTTTTTAGGTATAGGTGCTTATTCAGTCGTTTTGTTATGGAACCAATATGGGCTATCGCCTTTCATTGGAACTTTTGTCGCCCTTGCAGTCACAGTCGGGGTAGCCATAGTCATTGGCTACCCTTGTTTTCGCTTCAAAATTGTGGGGCATTACTTTGCATTAGTCACTCTTGCTCTTGCAGAAGTAGTGCGTTTGGTGATCGTTGCAGAACGTGACATCACAGGCGGATCTTTGGGACTTACCCCTAAGCCTGGTATTGCAGAAGGATCAACCTACTCCATATGGGCTATGCAGTCGTCGACGCGCATATTTTGGTTTTATTTGATACTGGCTTGCTGGCTTTTTGCTTTATGGGTATGGCGTCGTGTTGATCAAAGCATGCAACGCGATGCGCTGCAAGCCATCAGCGAGGAAGAGGACGCAGCAGCGTCGATTGGTATCAATGTGACACGAACCAAATTGCAGATCACCGTGTTATCCGCTGTGATGACTTGTTTGGGTGGTGTTTTATATGCGCAATACCAACTCTATATCAACCCCGAGACCGTATCTGGCGTGGGTATTTCACTTCAAATAGTGTTTGGCGTCATAGCTGGCGGTATGTTTGTCATGCTCGGCCCTACTTTTGGTGCAGTATTTCTTCTGGCTTTACAAGAGATTCTTCGTATCCTCATTGGCAACCAAATACACGGGCTCGATCTTTTGATCTATGGCGCGCTACTGATATTTTTCATCATCAAGATGCCCAATGGCATCTTGGGAACTTTACTTAAGCGTCACAGATAGCTATAGGTTGACTACGCTTTCCTGACGAACACTGCGCACATCCATTTCAAAAGCCAACTCCTCGATGGGCGGTTGGCACACATGCCAGCTCAGTCCCGGGCCAAGCATTCCTCTTGTTGCAAATTCAGATGCAATGAGATGTGAAAAGTCATGCACGGTATATATTTGAGCAGAAGTCAATCGCGACCAATCTGCCTGTAAGCCGCGAGCGCGGGCTTGCATAGTGTCTATTACGTAGTGCGCCTTAGCGGCAATACCGCTAGGACTTAGATCACCTCTCGCAATGATCCCCTCGGGGAATGGCTGGTCCTCCGGCCACTCACCGCTTCCTGCAATAACCCAGTCTCTAGGAGCCTCAGATTGCTCAGGCAGGGTGTAGGTGAAGGCGTAAAAACCCGGCTCAACAGGCGGGTTGAACTGCGGCGCTAAGTTACTGCGCCCCACTGGATTGAGTTGATGTCGAAATAGCCCCCATTCACTAAGAACATCCACATACCCCTTGTTGAAGTCTTTGAACCCCTGCATGGTGAAAGCTGTTGGAGAGCGCAATTCGCAGGCAGCCAGTGCAGTTAGTGGTCTTTTTTGTTCAATCAGATGGTTGCGTATCCATGTAAACCCTTGCTTCATAGGAAGCGGCTTTGAGAAACGAATTCGATGAAAAGAATAGCCAGGGGCAGCAATTACGCCTTGTGAATACGGAAATCCACCTTCTAGATAAAAATACCCGCCATCCTCGAAGAAATGTAATTTAGACATTGAATCTCCTTAAAAATCTAGTGCAATCTAGCATTGCATTACTTCATAATAATTCAACTGTCTCACATGCATCTATTTATTATTTTCCAGTCTAGATTACTGCTGTAGTATTTGGGATGCTTACTAAAAGCATGCGTCAGTATTTATAAATTAATGTCCATCCTTAAGAGGTCCTGCCATGTCCATTCCATCCACCATGCATTTTGTTGACCACGGAAAAGGTGGCGGCCCAGACATACTTGTTCCTAGCCAATGTGCAGTTCCAAACCCAAATCCTGGCGAAGTCTTGGTGCGTGTTGCCTATGCTGGCGTCAATCGACCTGATTGCTTACAGCGCAGTGGCCGTTATCCACCGCCTCCAGGTGCATCTCCTATCGTTGGCTTAGAAGTCTCGGGAGAAGTTGTTGCCTTGGGCGAAGGTGTCACGCAATGGAAGTTGGGCGACAAGTTATGCGCGCTCACCAATGGTGGCGCTTATGCCGAATATGTCACGGTTCCTGAGGGTCAGGCTTTGCCTATCCCAAAGGGTTATTCCATGCTGCAGGCGGCAGCATTGCCTGAAAACTTCTTCACCGTTTGGACCAATGTGTTTCAGCGTGGCAAGCTACAAAAGGGTGAAACGTTTTTGGTGCATGGTGGCTCCTCTGGCATTGGCTTAACAGCTATTCAACTTGCCCATGCGTTTGGCGCCAAAGTGTTTTGCACGGTCGGCAATGAAGAAAAAGCCAAAGCCTGTCGCGATGTGGGTGCAGATGTCGCCATCAACTACAACTCTCAAGACTATGTTGAAGTGGTGATGGAGCACACCAACAAGCAAGGTGTCAACATCTTGTTAGACATGGTGGGTGGCAGCTATATTCAGCGCAACTTGCAATCGCTGGCACCTGATGGTCGATTGGTACAAATCGCCTTTTTGCAGCCTTCCAAAGTAGAAGTAGATTGGGTATCGCTCATGGCCAAACGCTTGACGTTTACTGGCTCTACCTTACGCCCACGCACTGCAGCCGATAAAGCGCAAATGGCAAAAGAACTCAAACAACAGGTATGGCCTCTTCTTGAGGCTGGCACTGTCAAGCCAGTTATCCACCAAGTGTTTGAATTAGCGCAAGCCAATCTTGCGCATGCATTGATGGAGTCTTCAGTACACATTGGCAAGATTATGTTGAAGGTGGGTGGTTGATTGGGCTTTTTAGATATGAATCACGATGGTTTGCGATTTAGCTCCGCGAAGCGCGGGGACCATGACGAAATCGATGATTTCGTTCAAGGCAAAGGGCAATACACCAGTGATATTGATTTATCTGAACAGCTCTATGCGTGTTTTGTTAGAAGTCCTCACGCCTCAGCCGTTATTAGAAAAATAGACTCCAAAATCGCTCTTGCTATTCCAGGCGTCAAACTGGTTCTGACTGGTGAGGACCTTACCAAAGCTGGGGTCGGTCAAATCATGCCTTTGGCTATTTTTAATGGCGTTGATGGCAAGCCTATGACTCAAGCAGGCATCCCAGTTCTCGCATATCCGCAGGTGCGCTACGTGGGAGAGGCTGTGGCTTTGGTAGTAGCAGATGATGCTGCTACGGCCCAACTCGCAGCAGAACAGTTAGCAATATCTTGGGATGAGATGCCATCAGTTATCGAACCGTTGCAAGCCATTGCAAGTTCAGCAGTACAGGTGCACAAAAATTGCCCGTCTAATATTGCGCTAGATTGGGAAGACGGTGATAAATCTGAATCAGATGCAGCATTCAAGAAAGCGAATTACATAGAAACTGTTGAACTTGCAGATCCACCTATGACTGCTTGCTCCATAGAACCCAAAGCCGCTATAGCGAATTGGGATTCATCCAGTGAACGATTCACCTTGATAGCAAGTACGCAAGGTGTCATGTTGGTACGAAAAATATTGGCTGAGCAAGTATTTAAGATGCCGCCAGAAAAACTTCGCGTCATCACACCCCACGTTGGTGGTGGCTTTGGCGTCAAGGTACAAACCTACGCTGAATACGCTGCAATTTTGTTTGCTAGCCGCGAACTCAATAAGCCGGTGAAATGGACAGCATCTCGGCTTGAATGTTTTTTAACCGATACGCATAGCCGTAACTCAACCTTACGTGCCCGCATGGCCTTTGATGATCAAGGACTTATCCTTGGTCTGCAA
>Ga0209084_1003401_pt1 | contig 11753 bp, 9 predicted proteins | sample C_130820_MF_Meta_FD_187309 | JGI IMG/M metagenome (GOLD analysis project Ga0209084, IMG submission 187309) | Freshwater microbial communities from Lake Croche, Canada to study carbon cycling - C_130820_MF_MetaG (SPAdes) (version 2) | ecosystem: Environmental > Aquatic > Freshwater > Lake | place... | reverse complement strand
CGCCTTCGTGTAATGTTAAATCTCTTACATAACTATCACCATGCACAGTTGGATAGTTAAAATAAAGAATTCTACCGGCTTTTGGTGTTACAGATAAGTTTAATTTAGTAAAATTTGTAGTGCCGCCAGAGTATGAATCATTCAAATATATAATAACCGTACTAACACGATCGTTATGCACCGAGTTGGTATAACGGGGATCGTTTACATTAAAAAAATCCCAGTGTGGTTTATAGTATTGATTAGAAGAGTATTGCGTAAACTGCCAAGTTTCGCATGCATCAATTGAATGTATACAATTAAATTCTTTTTCTAAACAGCTAAGTACTATTCTTCTTACATTATCATATTTGTTATTAGGATCAAAACATGACATACTTGTACGATGATCAACTGCGCTACTTGATTTGCTATCATGAACGTATCCCAAACTATTAACATAATCGTTTTCTGACACCATTTGTCTTATTATTTCTGTAGGAATTGCATTATCAAGTGTAGCAATGAATGGATTTTGATTTAAAATTGTTCGAGTCATCATATTATTAGTATTTATGGTAAATATTTACACTAGGAGATTTCAATTATGGCAGACGAAACAGCAGAAAAAATCAGCGCAAGCGAAAAGAAAAAAGAAGATTGGATGAACAGCAAATGGCGTCCAATGATGGGTTGGATGTACATGGGTGTTTGTACATGTGATTTTATGCTGTTTCCCGTACTATGGAGCCTGCTGCAAGCAACAGTTCACGGAACAATTAATTCACAATGGCAACCATTGACATTACAAGGTGCAGGATTGTTCCACATTGCCATGGGCGCCGTACTTGGTATTGCTGCATATGGACGCACACAAGAAAAATTGGGTGGTGCTAACAATGGCGGCATGCAAATGCCACCCAACGCAGGAACAACATATGTTCCACCGGGACAAGGACAAGTCAATCTAAGTAATCAACCTGCTATGGGTGGAGGCGGATTTGGCGCTGCTGCACCGGGTGGGTTTGGTACACCAGCAGCAGGTGGGTTTGGTACACCAGCAGCAGGTGGGTTTGGTACACCAGCAGCAGGTGGGTTTGGTACACCAGCAGCAGGTGGGTTTGGTGGCACAGCAACAGTTATAACAGGGTTTGGTGGCAAACCAGCACCAATGCAACCACAGCAACCAATGTTATAAAAAATTAAAGGAAAACAACATGAAAAAATTATTAATAGCACAACTCATAGGTATATATACTGTATGCTTTATGGCTAGTACAGTTATAATGTCTAGCACTGCTCATGCCGGTGGCGAAATGAAAGAAGTTTGCCACGATAAAGTGGACAAAGCTGGGAAACCAGTTATGGACAAAAAAACCGGAAAACAAGCACAAGATTGCAAAAAGATCAAAGTGCATAAAAAGTTAGAAGGAACGGAAATTCCCGAGGACAAGAAAAAGAAATAATAAATATATTGACATTTCCTCAAAGGTATAGTATTATAACTGCTGTACCTTTTTTTGTTTGTACTATATAACTATGACTGATTATTTTAATATTTTAGGTGTCAACGCTAACGCGAGCGATTACGAGATTAAGAAAGCGTATAAAAAATTGGCTATGCAACATCACCCAGACAGGGGCGGTGATCAAAATAAATTCCAAGAGATTCAGGAAGCATACTCAACACTAACAGATCCACAAAAACGTGCCCAATGGGAACAACAAAAAATGTTCGGGCAAGGCGGAGGTGGTGGCAATTTCCATCATTTTAGTTTTGGCGGCGGTGGTGGAATTGATGATCTATTCCGACAATTTGCAGGAGGATTTAATTTTAGGCAGCACGGACAGCCTGCTAAAAATGCAGACCTAAGGGTAGGAATTGAATTGGAATTAGAATCAACATTAGAGACTCAATCACATCATATTAATGTACGAAATTCCAATGGATCAAATAAAACTGTAGAGATTGAAATCCCTAGAGGAGTCCAGACTGGTATGCAAATTAGATATCAAGGAAAAGGTGATACGTCTCATGCCAACTTGCCTCCAGGGGACTTATTAGTTGATTTACGATTAAGACCGCACCCTGAATTTGTAATAGCCGGGTTGAATCTAATAAAAACAATAAGTGTTAATTGTATCGATGCTGTAGTAGGAACAAAGGCAATGGTGTCAGGGTTAGATCATACACAATTTGAAATTAGAATTCCGCCGGGTACACAAAATAATTCTAAATTTAGAATTCCATCTCAAGGGTTATGGGATGTAAATCAACCTATACGTGGCGATCTGCATGTTGAAATTTCACTAACTGTTCCGTCGACTATTACATCGGATCAGCATAAAGCATTAGAAAATTTATTAACATAAAGGAACTGTAATGTCGTCAATGAGACCAAATGCAGAGATTGAAGAAATTATACTTAAAGCCAGCGAGGCCGCTAAGTCACTTAAACATGAATATGTAACTTTAGAACACCTAGCATTGGCTATTTTTCAATACAGTCCTTTTAAAAAGATATTGATAAAATTAAATTTTGATGTAAATGGCCTAGTGGGTGAACTGAGTCATTATTTAAATTCACAAACACATTTGGTAGTTGAAGAATCAAATACTCCAAGAAAAACACAAACGTTAGAACGTGTGTTTAATAGAGCACTAACACAAGTGTTGTTTCACGGATCTAACCGTATTAAAATCATTGACTTAGTATTAAGCATTTCAATGGAATCCAATAGCTATGCATTCTATTTTATGCTAAAGTACGGAATTGATCGTGCTACCCTAATGGAACTATACAAAAAATTTAATACCGAATTAGATTTAAATTCTCCAACTATAAATGCAGAACGTGCCGAAGAAATGTTAGATGAGTTTTGTACAAATCTGAATAACCTGGCTAAGAAAGGCGAGCTTGATCCTATTATTGGACGAGAGTTTGAACTAACAGAAATGTCCCATATATTGGCTAAACGTAATAAAGCCAATATCTTATTAGTTGGTGATCCGGGCGTTGGTAAAACAATGCTTGCAGAAGGACTTGCTAAAAATATAGTAGACGGTAATGTACCAGAATATCTAAAGTCATATACTGTGTATAACTTAGATATAGGTAGCTTATTGGCTGGAAGTAAGTATAGAGGTGAGTTTGAAGAAAAATTTCAGAACGTTATCAAAGCATTAATAACTAAAGAAAAAACTATACTATTTATTGATGAGGCACATCAGATGCGCGGTGCTGGCGGCGGGTCGTCTAGCTCAGTTGACTTTAGTAACATGATTAAACCTGCATTAACTAAAGGCAAGATTAAAGTTATTGCATCTACTACATGGGATGAATACGTACAAAGTTTTGAAAAAGATCGCGCATTAATGCGTAGATTTCAACGATTAACTGTAGACGAGCCTAGTGCAAGTGATTCAAAACTTATACTTAAAGGTATTAGATTAAACTTTGAAAAATTCCATAACATTAAAATTTCAGATGAATCAATTGACGCTGCGGTTGATTATAGCATTAGATACCAACCCGACAAAAAGCTGCCAGACAAAGCAATAGACTTAATGGATACTGCGTGTGCTAAACAAAAAATACAAATCAAACAAGATGCAGACTTTGTATTAGGTAAATCGCAGATTGTTGAAGCATTGAGTCGCGCTACTAAAATTCCAGTTGATCAAATTGGCAGCGATAACACCAATAGTCTTGTTAATTTAGAAATTAATATAAATCAAGGACTGTACGGTCAAGAAGATGCTGTAACTTCTGTGTTAGAGAGAATATTTGTAAGCAAAGCAGGAATTAAATCAATTAACAAACCAATTGGTAGCTTTTTATTCTTAGGACCAACTGGTACTGGAAAAACCGAATTGGCTAAGTTACTTGCAACTAATTTGTCAATGAAGATGGTTCGTTACGATATGAGTGAGTACCAAGAAAAACATAGCATGGCTAAGTTGATTGGTGCACCTCCGGGATATGTTGGATATGAAGATTCGGCAGCTGGCAGTGGATTATTAATTAGTGCTTTAGAACAAAATCCAAACTCAATTATTCTATTAGATGAGATTGAAAAAGCTCATCCTGACGTAACAAATATTTTGTTGCAATTTATGGATGAAGGATTTATTACTGGTAGCAATGGTAAAAAAGCCGATGCACGTAACTCAATTTTAATTATGACCAGTAATTTGGGTGCTGCCGATAACGAACGTAATACTATTGGATTTGGCCAATCGTTAGAGCGCACAGGTGAAGACGATAAGGCAGTTAAAGAATTTTTTAAACCAGAGTTTCGAAACAGACTTGATGCTATATGTAAGTTTAAAACACTAGATCAATTTAGCATGAAAAAGATTGTCGCTAAATTTATGTCAGAGATCAATGACTTACTATCCGACAGACAAATTAAATTACGATTAACTGAAAAGGCAGTTGACTTATTAGTTGAAAAAGGATTTGATAAGAAAATGGGTGCAAGACCGTTGAATCGTGTAATTAACGATCTGATTAAAGTGCCCATCAGTAAAAAAATATTGTTTGGGAATTTAGAAAACGGATCTGTTATTAATGTAGATTGCCAGGAAAAAGATTTGACTTTTACTGTAATTGCCTATAACATGCAGCTATTAATCGAAGGGGTACCATCAGTTGACGAAAATGGATTTATCAGAGTGGGGTAAACTAAATCAAGACCTGCGTTTTCTTTATACTAAGAAGAAATTTTTTAACGAGTTTTGTTACAGTTTAACTTATAATTTGCAAGGTGCTAGATGTTTGATTAATTGTAAAACTGCCGATAAGTTGCCATCAACTGTGAAGGCTTTTAATTATAGAAACACAGACAGATTCGTCAGGTACAAAAATCAAAATGCAAGTTTAAAAACACTAGAAGACTTTTACAAATATTATACAACACCACCTGATGTTAAAGTAAAATTTAGAATTAGTTATTATTCTTTCACTGTATTTGCAGATTCTGAATCTTACTTGTATAATGTAGCTAATGAAATTTTAAGCGAGCATAAAGCTAGATTAAGTTCAATTTCCTTGTTAGAATTTGATTCGGACAAAAAATTGTTAGATCAAGGTTTTATTATCACTAAAAAAGAAAGCGACCATCCTTATAAGGTGCGCTTAAAAGAAGGTTTCATCAAACTTGAGGATCGACATGCACTAGTAAATTATATAAAAAATTTAGATAGCGAGATAAAAATATCAAAATTTATATTAGAGAGACTGTCAGATAGATATAAATATTTTCAAGGCGGCTTCATATATCTTAATGACATCAAGATGTTAGATATACTCAAAATGTTAGCACCATCCTTAATTGGGTCGGTAAATCAGATTATAATCAATCAGAAAAATCAATAGAAAGAAAAAAATGGAAAACAATCAATCAGATTCGAGCAATCCAATCAATGTGCCAGGCGATACAGCTACAGAAGTTGTACAAAAAATTGCCGATATAATGAAGAAGCAAAACGCAAATCAAGTGCAGTCTACTCAACAAAACGGTACTCCATACGATTTTAGTAAATTGCATTTACATATCGGAATCCCATGTTATGGCGGTATGTGCAGTGAACCCACTATGACCAGTTTATTACGTTTCATATTAATGGCTCAACGGACAGGACTCAATTGGAGTTTAGATACTATGGTTAACGAGAGTTTAATTACTCGTGGCCGTAATAATTTAATGGCTAAAATGATGACTAATGATAAGGCTACACATTTTATGTTCATTGATGCAGATATCAGATTTGATGCAGAATCAATATTTCAAATGCTTGTTTATGAAAAAGATGTCATCGGCGGATTGTATCCTAAGAAAAGCATTCCTAGTAACTATGTGATTAACTTGTTGCCGCAGACTAAAATACAGGGCGATATCTTTACAGTAGATACTATGGGAACTGGATTTTTAATCTTTAAACGTAGCGTATATGAGCAACTAATTGCTGCACATCCAGAAACCAAGTATGTAGATGATGTAGGGTTAGGCAAGCAATACGAACCAATGATGTATGCTATATTTGACACAGCAATTGATGCAAAAGGTCACTATCTCAGCGAAGATTGGTTATTTTGCCGACGTTGGCAAGCCGTTGGCGGCGAAATTTGGGCACATAACAAAGTCTTGTTAAATCACATCGGGCACTATGAATACAAAGGTGATTTGAGTCAAATGCCGGACTTTTCTAAGGCGCCAAAAGCACCAACACCAGCAGAATAAAATTACAATACATAAAAAAAGACTGAAAAATTTCAGTCTTTTTTTTTGATTCAACGATTCTTATCAATGACCATAAATATTAGATAAGGAATTTTTATGTTTGTATTTGACCTTTTTGAATCCCAAGCAACCCACATTGTGGTTATTTACCCAGGAAGGTTCCAGCCGTTTCATAAAGGGCATGGTGCGGTTTTTAACGAACTGCAAAGAAAATTTGGTCGTGATAATGTATTCATTGGTACTAGTAATAATGTAGATCTACCTAAAAGTCCATTTAACTTTACTGATAAAGTACAGCTAATGCATGCCGCAGGTGTACATAATGATCGTATTGTTGAAGCCAATCGACCTTACAAAATTCAAGATTATGCAAGAATATTAGGATTTGATCCTAGTAAAACAATAGCCATTTTTGCTGTGGGCGAACCAGATAAACAACGACTAGAAGTTGATAGTGTCTATACACAATTTACACCCAAACCAAAAAAAGACGGGTCACCTAAGAAGTCCAGAATACCGCCTGGTAAAAATGTTGGTGATCTTAAACCATTCTTAACATTTAAATCCATTGCAGAATCAACCACAGCAGACAAACATAGCTATGTAATAGTTGTAGCAGAAAAACCAGCACAGGTTAATATCAATGGAAAGACATACGATGCTAGCCATGGCACTGAATGCAGGATGTTATGGAACATGGTGAGAGAAGATGAGGGTGCCAGTAAAGAATTCTTAACACAATTATACGGGCAAGCAACCCCTGAGTTGGTACATATTTTTAATAAAATACCATATGACCCAGTTGTTGACGCTGCAACTAACTTAGAAGAAGATTTTAAACAACGTGTAACAGACTACAGACCTTATAAATATGCCAGCGAAATTATAAAATTTACAAGAACGTTCTTAGACCCCGAGTCAGATCCCGAAGTTGAAAAAGATACTAGGGAATTAGTAGAGTTAGCACGATTATTTGCAGAAAGGGGGCTGAATGCAGGACGCCTTGCCTTTTTAAAAATGTCTGATACCAACAGCAATCTAGCAAAAAAACTTGTTCAATACTTGTCACGCTCCGAGCTCGATCCCGAAGGCGATCTTGTAGATCCAAATTGGGACGATGTCAATGACTATACCCCTATACAAGAAAAACCATACGAAAGTCACCTTGCAGAAAAAGTAGCTGTAGAGTTGGTAAAATATGCAGAAAGAATGAAGCGATTGTCTTTGCTGCAACACGATCCGAGACCCACGCCAGACGAAGAAGAATGGATGGAATTACGTAGACTATATGCAGCGCGAGCACATTTTTCTAGTCTTGCAGCAAAGGAATATGCTAAAAGTAAAGAAGACGGAGATCTGTTTTCTAAACGATTGGCTATCACTAATGATAGATTATATGCTGCCGAAGATGTAAAACAAGCAATCGTAATATTCTTTAATAAGTTAGAAAATAAAGTAACAGAAGGCATTACACCACCAGACCAATTTTTGAATAAAGCAGAGCGTGTTAAAAGCGGCGATGTTGTCTGGTGGAAAGGTAAACCAATGGGAATAGCTACTGGTAAAGTTAAAAACGATAAAGTATTGTTTACCCCTAATAAGAATACAGGAATTGATTCCTGGAATAGTCTTAATAACTCAGTGGCTAGTTTACCAATTGATCAAGTTATCATCAAGTCCAACAGTGCGTATTAAACTGTAACATAAATACATTACTAACCAATTTACTACTATGAAACCTATAGATTTTATACCCGAAAAACACCCAATTGTACAAGCAGCTGAGTCTATGCATATGGACCACGAAGTACAAATGGCCAGAGAAGAATGTTACCATTCTGCATCAAATGCCATGGAACTGCATAGAATGCTTAAAAAAATCAGCGAGGAGGATGGCATACCGGGGTGGGCAAGCGAAAAGATAACTTTGGCAAATGACTACTTACGCAATGTAAAAGAATGGCTAGAGTACGAGTTGGGTTCCCATATGGAGAACAAAGTTGCCGACGAGAACATGAATACTCTTGGTATTGTGGAGGAAGGCTCGGCACTAAAACAAGCCAAACGCAAGTATAATCAAGCCGCAAAAGATGCCAACACCGACCAAGTGGGTGCAGGCAAAAAGATTGACACTATGAAGAAAAGTCTGCGTCAGAAAGACCTGGGTAAAGAGCAAGGTGTGGCGGAAGATATGAGCCGCAGGGGATTCCTTAAAGGAGCAGGTGCTGCCGCTGCTACTGCTGCGGCACCTGGGTTAGCAAAAGCAGCCGATCAGACCGATCCAAATAAATTAATGGCATCTATGCTAATGGGTGGTGAGTATAAGGAATTTGATCTAACACCAATGATAGAAAAATATAATTGGGGAGGCGCGCCAAAACAAGTTATTATACAGGCCGACAAATGGTTAAGTAATTTTTTAAGACAACGTGGTAACATGTATTCTAATCTAAAAATTAAATATAAAGGCATCACAATGAACTCTAGTAAAATAGGCGATGTAGATGCGCCAGATGCAGAATTTGAATCAACGGCAGGTGCTAGTTCAAGTGGTGGTATGGCAACTAATATGGGTGGACAACAAGCAGGTGAATTGTTTGGTGGCCGTCCCAAGTCAAGGACCAGCAAATGATTGACTCTATTTCATCAACACTATTAAACAGGATTGTAGAAGGCCTGGTACGTGTAAACGATATTGTCGAAGATAAAAATGTATACGGCGGTATAACCGAGAATGAAAGACATTTCATTAAACAATCTGTAAATGATTTGCTTGAATCAGGAATCGATTATCACGATAGTGTCGATTCATTGGTTGAATATTTTAAAGACCAAAAATATGTAAGAAGTATAAACGAAGTAGGTGTAGTCGGAACTGTAGGGCAATCTGCAGGGCAAGCTCAAACTACACCGTCTGCATCTGCAGGGCAAGCTGCACCAACTACATCTGCTGGTCAAACTACACCGCCTACTACTGCGGCCAACACTGCACCAAAAACAACAACAGTTGGTTCCACGCCGGGGCAAACACCAAAACCAACACCGCCAATTAATCCACAAGGGTTAGCAGCAATGGCACAAATGTTAGCTAATGCTGGACTAACACAAAGCCAATTGGCATCACTTGCAAACAAAGCAAAACAAGAAATGCCAGGGCAGGGAGGTTAATATGTATGTATTAGATATGTTCAGCGATGACGATCGTGAATTTTTAGGTCAGATTAAAAATAAAACAATTCAAACCGAAGATAAAGAAGCAAAAGCATACGACCTTTCCACATTGGAAAAGAAATTTGGAACGGCTGTTGCATACGATGCTGCATTCCTTAAACCTGCCGCAATGACTAGAACCGACAAAGAAGGCAAAGTACACAATTTAATCAGAGGTAAAAACGGAACTTACGCTGATAAAAAAGAAAAAGAAACTATAGAAGATAAATTTAAAGAAATATTAAGTTACATAGATCCAGAAAATTCAGAAGTTACTGCTACTATCAGCACCGATGGCGATACAAATGTATTAAGAATTACGCATAACGGTAAGACTACAGAAAAAACAACACCCAATTTATTAAAGGCAGTTGAGTACCTTGAAGATATGGGACTTGTTAAGAACGAGTCTGAAGTAAACGAAGCACTATTTCCAGGAAGTGAACTAGGAAATAAATTAAGAAATGCAGATGCGTTTATGCACGATACCGAGTTAAACAAAGCATTAGGGGTTGGTGTAGGGGCAGGATTAGCTGGTTCTACTGCTGGTGTTACTATGGCCAGCTCCGGTGGCGGTATTGCTTTATTTGCTCCAGCTTTGGGTGCAGGTTTGCTAACAGGAGCAATGGCAGTATTAGGCGGAGTAATAACTTACAAAACTCTTAAATGGCTAGCCAGTAAAGTATTTGGTACAACAGAGGAAGCATTGGCTTTTGCAAAAGCACATCTTGCAGCCGCTAAACAAGGTGCGCAACAGTTTGAGTGGAATGGAAAACCATATCCAGTTAAAGTTAAAGACCAAAAACAAATTGCAAATCTTGAAATTCAAATTAACGATTTAAGTAGCAGAGTAATGAACGAAGGCGAATTTAGAGACTTCCCAGGCAGTGCAAAAGTCGCAGTACCAGATGACGTTGTCAAAGGTAATATTAATTCAATCGATAATAAAATAGCCAAATTAAAAGCTGACATGGCAAAGCTAATAGATCGCGCCCACTCCGGAGATCAGTCTGCTAGAAAGCAATTGGCACAAATTGATGCTCAAAGAAAATTAAAAGAGTTTGCACCAGATGAAGGTGGCGGAGACGAGAAACAATATCTATTACAATTAGCAGACCAAATGGCTAATGCTATGTATGGGCCCAATAAAAATGCACAAGCAACAAAAGATATAAAAAGTAAGATTGTTGCTGCTGGAGGTGATGTAAAGATTTCCTATAACAACGATACTACCTTTAATGTAGTAATGTATCACCCAACATATTTTAAACAAGGGCATCTAATTAGATTAGTTGGCAACGGAGATCAAGTTGACGAAAGCACAAAATCTGTACATCGCATTGGTGTCACTGTAACCGACCCCAATCATCCCATGGTCGGCAAGCGTGGCGAAACTGTACAGAAGAGTATACGGGTAACACATGCAGACCGTGATGCAGCAATCAACAAGGCCATTGCTCACTATCGTCGCAAAGGTTACAAGGTACACGATCATCACTACATGGGTACTGTTGAGCCGGGTGTGGCGGAAGGCACCAATGATACCGTTTACCCTAACGCAGAAGTAATCAAGTCAAAAAATGGCAAGCCAGTAGGCGAAATTTATCAAGACGAAAACGGCTGGGGTTGTTTTCATTACAAAGCAGACAACGGTGCTGATGGAATGAGCGACAGAGAAGAAGCACTAGCACAACTGAAAGATATGCATAACGAACGCAGACAGCAGGGTGTGGCGGAAGGCTTGGAACAAACTCCCGATCAGGTTCAGCAAACTCTAAATGCCTGGATGAATCAAGATCAAAGCATGAATGCAGATCCAACACAGCGAGCCAGTTTCCAAGCCAAAGTTTGGCCATATATAGAACAAAATATAAAAACTATACTTGCAGACAAAGGTGAGGACGGTAAAGGGTCATATCCTGCGTCTCCTTATGCGGCTTGGCTCCTGGTGCAACACATGGATGCTTATCCACAAAATCAAGGAGAATTCTTACAACAGTTAGAGCAGTCAGGACTCGACCCTACTGATGGCAAAGGCGGCGAAGGCAAACTGCAATTCTTAAAAGACAGGTATGAGGTAAACAAGTGGATATTACAAAATGCCAACAATAAAGAATATTTTATAAACGAAAAACCATTACCTAATCCTACTGTAAATGTTCGTAATCCTGCTATGTTCAAAGATGCTGGTATAATATGGACTAGTAGACAACAAGCATTAGAAAAAGCAATAGAGGCTGGAAATAAATTATTAGTAGCCGCAGTTCAAGAAACCGATGCACAAACACAACCAAGTTATAAGTCAAATGTGGCGGAAG
>Ga0209084_1003400_pt1 | contig 11755 bp, 15 predicted proteins | sample C_130820_MF_Meta_FD_187309 | JGI IMG/M metagenome (GOLD analysis project Ga0209084, IMG submission 187309) | Freshwater microbial communities from Lake Croche, Canada to study carbon cycling - C_130820_MF_MetaG (SPAdes) (version 2) | ecosystem: Environmental > Aquatic > Freshwater > Lake... | reverse complement strand
CTGAAGATGTAAATAATGAAGCTGAGATGTGGAACTATCTTGAAGTCATGAGTGCTATTCCGCGGATAGTGCTAGCCACCCAAGATCAATTTGTTCCGCAAATGATTAATTTTGAATCGGTGTATGGCATTGATTTTAAAAAAGGCTGTTATCCGGGCCAAGAGATTGTCGCGCGTAGCCAATATCGGGGGGTTATTAAACGGCGCTTGTACTTAGCTTACAGTGATAACAAAACGTTTAAAGAGAGTCCCAGCCTCTTTCAACCCGGAGTGGAAATTTTTCATTCTAATGACCCTAGCCAACCTGCTGGGATGGTGGTTCTCTCTGCGCCTAATCCATTTAATTTGGGGCAGATCTGTTTTCAGATCGAGTGTAAGTCTGAGCTAGTCAATAGTACGCTCGCAATACCGACTGAGCATTTACATTTAGGTGCGGCAAATGGGCCACTGTTATTTTTAGGGGAAAAATTGCCCTACCCCTTGCTAGAAATTTAATCTGGCATATTATCGATATGTGCCTCATTTTATTCGCCTGGAAATCGCATCCTAAATATGCTTTAGTAGTGGCCGCTAATCGCGATGAGTTTTATGAACGCAATACCGAAAAAATGGCTTGGTGGCCAGAAAAACCGCATCTTTTAGCTGGCCGCGATCGCGCCGATGTTCTTGGTAATCCCGGCACCTGGTTTGGCTTCACCAAAACGGGTCGCTTTGCCGCGCTGACGAATGTACGAGCGCCTAGTGAAAAAAGGCTTGACGCAAGAACCCGTGGTGAATTACCGATGCTATTCCTCAATAACGCAAATCGACCGGATGCATTTATTGAACAACACGCAAAACAATTTGATCAGTACAACGGCTTTAACTTATTGATGGCTGATCTAAGTAATCCGGCCAATGCTGAGATGCATTGGGTGAGCAATCGCTTAATGATGGGCAAATCAATTCGACCCCGCAAAACCTATCCTAAACAAGCCTTAGATGCCGGCGTGTATGGACTTTCAAATGCCATGCTTGATACACCATGGCCTAAAGTCAATCATCGTATTGCCGCATTTGCGCAGGCTTTAGCAATGGATCAAGGCGAATTAAAAAATGTCGACCCCTATCTGCGTTTGCTAGCCGATTCACATCAGGCAAGTGATCAAGAATTACCAAGTACTGGGGTCAATCTGGAGTGGGAAAAAGTGTTGTCAGCTGCATTCATTCAAACTCCAAATTACGGCACCCGTTCCAGCACTATATTAAGAGTACGTCATGATGGTGCATTTGAAATGGTTGAACGTCGATTTGATGCTAAAGGGACGATTGGCCATGACGTCGTTACAGGCGGCTTAATTGGCGCCTCCGGAACAAACCTCTCAGTCTAGTCCTTTCTTAAGCTTTACGTTCATCAACTTCAATGACCCGCTCACCCTGCGCATTGCGTGTCGGTAGACGTTTCAAAAACTTGAATGTGCCTGTAGCCATACAACAAATAGCTCCCTGATCATCGTAAAGCTTGGCCTCACAAAATGCCATGGTCGCAGTGGTATGCACGGTATCTGCCTTCACCCGCAAAATACCCTTAGCAGCCTGCAAAAAATTATTCTTTAGTTCAATCGTCACAACACTACGGTCGCCTGGATCTGCTGAACGCGCTGCTACGGCCATTGCCACATCCATCAGCGTGAGTAAAACCCCGCCATGGGCAACATTCCAGGTATTTTGATGTTCGGGTCGTAAGGCGAGCAAAATTTCACCGCGGCCCATTTCAGCTTTTAAAATTCGCACACCCAATAATTTAAGGAATGGCACGTCTAACTCTTCACCCAGGTGGGCTAACTGGCTAGAGATGGCGGTTAAATTAGCATCAGTGGTCATAGGGTCTCCAAATTCACAATAGGATAAGGCTTTCTAGCAAGGTCAGCAAAAAGGCTCAAGTTAAGCTAGAGTCAGGCGCATGACATTTATTTTATGCGGTGAAGCCCTTAGCCAAACCGTTGCCCCTACTCCCTTACCCGACCCCTATTGGGTGGCCTTTTCTACCGATGCGGCAAAACTCATCGACCTGAACACCACATCCGCTAACCTACCGAGCGACCCAGCCTGGTTGCAAGTATTGGCTGGAAACGCCTTGGAATTAGCTGATCGGCAATTCAGTGAACCCACCGCAACTGCGTATAGCGGTCATCAATTTGGGATGTGGGCTGGCCAACTTGGTGATGGCCGAGCTATTTTATTGGGCGACATCCAGGGTCAAGAAATCCAGCTTAAAGGTGCCGGTAAAACGCCCTATTCACGTATGGGTGATGGCCGTGCCGTGCTGCGCTCCTCGATTCGTGAATATCTGTGTAGCGAGGCGATGCATGCCTTGGGTATTCCCACTACACGGGCTTTAGCAGTCGTGGGATCAAAAAAAACAGTGGTCCGCGAGACCCTTGAAACTGCAGCGGTTTGCACGCGTCTAGCGCCGAGTTTTTTACGGGTTGGTCATTTCGAACATCTCGCTTCCCTGCAAATGCATACCGAACTAAAAATGCTTGCCGATGATTTGATTGATAACTTTTATCCCGATTGCCAGAGTTCTACCGCACCCTATTTAGAACTCTTTAAAGCCATTTCTGCGCGCACTGCTCAACTTGCAGCGCACTGGCAGGCCGTGGGCTTTTGCCATGGTGTGCTGAATACTGATAACACTAGCTTGCTCGGCTTGACCATGGATTACGGCCCATTTGGGTTTCTCGATCAATTTCAAATTGATCATATTTGCAATCATTCTGATGCAGGAGGTCGTTACAGCTATCAGCGTCAACCGCAAATTTTGCACTGGAATATGGCCTGTTTAGCTAGTGCGATGCTACCTTTAATTGAGCAAGAGTTAAAACATGCAAATCCTACTCAATCTGAGGCTGACTTAAGTAATGCAGCACAAACCACCTTACGCAGTGCGCTTGCGCTTTATCCCGCTATTTATCAAACTGCATGGGAAACGCATTTTCGCGCAAAGCTTGGTTTACTTGAGATTCAGCCCGACGACGTGCCTTTAATTGAGGCCTTACTGCAATTAATGCACCACAATCAAATTGATTTCACCACGTTTTTTCGTCATTTAGGCGATCTTAGTGCGCTCCCCGGTAATAATCAAACTACTGTCTTACGCGACCTATTTTTGGACCGCGCTGGTTTTGATGCCTGGCTAATTCAATACCGCGCTCGCTTACAGCAAGAACATAGTAATGATCAAGAACGCAAACAGCGTATGAATCTCGTCAATCCCAAATTTATCCTGCGTAATTATTTAGCTCAGGCAGCGATCGAGGCAGCGCAAGCAGATGATTTTTCTGAATTATCACGCTTAGCCACTATTTTGCGTAACCCTTACGCTGAGCAATTAGAATATGATGCTTATGCCAAGCCACCGCCACCTGAATTGAACGCAATTGAGGTGAGTTGTTCCTCCTAAAGAGAGCTATTGAATGAAGAAAACTGACGCAGAATATAAAAAAGAGTTAAGCGATATTGAATATCGTGTTACTCGACAAGCCGCTACTGAAGCACCTTTTACGGGTAAATATTGGGATCATTGGAATCAAGGTGAATACAAATGTATTTGTTGTGGCACACCCCTATTTGTTTCTAGTAGCAAATTCGATGCCGGTTGCGGTTGGCCTAGCTATGATGCTCCAATGGTTGCCGAGGCTATCGTCGAACATAAAGATACTACCCACGGTATGACGCGCACTGAAGTGCGTTGCGGTAATTGCGATGCCCATTTAGGGCACGTATTTAATGATGGGCCCGCTGATACTACCGGCTTGCGCTATTGTATTAATTCAGCATCACTCAAGTTTGAACCCAGTCAAAACGCGCAAACTATTACGGAAAATAAATAAAGTTTATGAAATTTCTTTTCGATTTATTTCCTGTCATTTTATTTTTTATTACATTTAAATTTGTCGACATCTATGCCGCCACTATTGTGGCGATGGTGGCAACCATCTTACAAATTCTTTGGGTCTATTATCGCCACCGTAAAATTGATGCTATGCAGTGGGCCAGCTTAATATTGATTGTGGTCTTTGGTGGTCTCACCATTTTCCTACAAAATAAGGTTTTTATTCAGCTTAAGCCAACCGTTTTATATTGGCTATTTGCTGCAGTGCTGTTCATTAGTGCGCAGTTCTTTAAAAAAAATTGGATTCAAGTTGTCATGGGCAAGCAGGTTACCCTTAAGCAAACGCATGCGCATAGCATTTGGGGAAAGCTAAATTTCGCTTGGATTATCTTTTTCCTAGCAATGGGAGTCTTAAATCTGTATGTTGCCTTTCAATTTTCTGAAGATACTTGGGTCAACTTTAAATTATTCGGCAGTACGGGTTTATTAGTTGTTTTTATTATTTTGCAAAGTATTTGGCTTGGAAAGCATATTGAGTCATGACCCCAAACCAATTACGCATCCAACAATTTACTGCCGATCTAGAGGCAGCATTTGCCATTGCCAATTTACATATTGAAGATGAGAGCCATATGCATGCAGGACATGCTGGCGCGGCCAGTGGTGGTGGTCATTTTCGGGTTACTTTGATTGCTCCCGAATTTACCGGTCTATCGCGCGTGGCACGGCACCGGCTGGTGTATGATGCTTTGCAGAAACATATTCCTGCTGAAATTCACGCCTTAGCTATTGTTGCCCTAACCCCAGAAGAAGCCATTTAAGATCATGTCATTTATTCAAAAACACCTCTCCCTTAGCCTTATTTCTGCTGCTATTTGCCTAACTTTTGCCCCCCTACTTACGCATGCACAAAATGCCGCAATTGTGAATGGAAAGGCTATCCCCTCAGCTCAATTAGATGCTTTAATTAAAAAATCAGGCCAGGGCGATGATCCTAAAATTCGCGAGCAAGGTCGAGAGATGCTCATTACTCGAGAGCTTATTTTGCAAGAAGCTGATAAAACTGGCGTTGCGCAGCGCCCTGATGTACGCGAACAAATTGAGCAATCGAAGACCGGCGTTTTAGTTGCCGCTGTCTTTCAAGAATACATCGAAAAAGAAGGTGTGACTGAAGCCGATTTAAAGTCGGCATATGAAAGCATGAAAACGCAATACACTGGCAAGGAATATCACGTCGAACATATTTTGGTCGAAAAAGAAGCCGATGCCAAAGCGATCATTGCCCAAATTAAAGGCGGAGCAAAATTTGCTGATATCGCTAAAGCTAAATCAAAAGATCCTGGCTCTGCCCCTAATGGCGGCGATTTAGGCTGGGTAAGTGAAAAAGCTTTAGTACCTGAATTTTCGAAGGCAATGGTAGGCTTGAAAAATGGCCAGATGACCGACAAGCCTGTTAAAACTCAATTTGGTTGGCACATTATTAAAGTCGATGAATCGCGCGAGGCGAAAGTACCCAGCTTTGATGAAGTCAAAGACCAGCTTAAGCAAATGATTATTTCAGATGAAGCCTGGCAAAAAGCGCAGTTTGCTGAAATGATGAAAAAACTGCGCGCAAAAGCAAAGATTCAATAAACCTTCAGCCTGTCTACTGGCGCTGGGCTTTTTAGCTCAGCAGCTGCTTCCTTAGCTAAAAATTGACCTATCTGGCAAGCATCACCAAACCCGGCTTGCAATAACGTAGCCAGTACCTGTGGCGCAGAAGCTGGCGTACAGCTAATTAGCAGCCCACCGCTAGTTTGTGGGTCTGTTAAAAGGGTTTGCACTTGAGTAGCCGAAAGCCCTCGATCTTGGCCGACTACATTGCCAAGTACTATCTCGCTTCCATAGCTTTGCCAATTGCGCGTGCTAGCGCCCGTCGAATAGCCCAGCTTTAGGTTTTCAAGCGCTAAGGGAATAAACGGAATAGTTGCAAAATCCAGCTGCAACTCTAAATTAGCGCCGCGAGCCATTTCAAGCGCATGCCCTGCTAAACCAAAGCCTGTGACATCGGTCATAGCGGTAACGCCTTGCAACTTAGCAATACTTGCGCCAATACTGTTTAATTGGGTCGTTAAGCGCAGCATTTCAGCATATCCAGCAGCGCTCAATACGCCCTTTTTTAAAGCTGCAGAAAGTATGCCAATGCCGAGCGGTTTAGCCAGAATTAAAACATCTCCTGCTTGGGCATTGCAATTTTTACGCACAAACTGTGGATGTGCCAAGCCAATTACGGCCAAGCCGTATATCGGTTCAGGAGTATCAATTGAATGGCCGCCTGCAATTGTTATGCCCGCTGCAGCGCAAACGCTTTGCCCCCCGGCCAAAATGCGTCCAATTGTTTCCGCTGGTAACTTATCAATCGGCATGCCCACAATGGCTAAAGCCAAAATCGGCTCGCCACCCATGGCATAAATATCTGAAAGCGCATTCGTGGCCGCAATACACCCAAAATCAAAGGGATCATCAACAATGGGTGTAAAAAAATCGGTAGTAGCTATTAATGCTTGCTGATCATTCAAGAGATATACAGCCGCATCATCCGCCGATTCATTCCCAACCAGTAATTTAGGGTTGGGTAAGGGTAAAGGCAAATCCCGCAAAATAGTTGCTAATAAACTGGGGGAAATTTTGCAGCCGCAACCCCCGCCATGCGCATATTCGGTTAATCTGATTGGTGTAGTCATAAACGCAGTATATTGTTTCCTATGATGATCCTCCACACCATGCTACGAGTCGGTAACCTAGCCCGATCGATCAATTTTTATACCCAAGTCATGGGCATGAACCTATTACGCACAACCGAGCGCCCAGACCAACATTATTCGTTAGCTTTTGTGGGGTTTGGCAAAGGTAACGCCGATGGCCAGGCAGAGATTGAACTAACCCACAACCACGGGGTAGAAAGCTATGAAATGGGCACTGCCTATGGCCACATTGCCATCGAAGTACCAGATGCCTATGCTGCTTGCGAGAAAATTAAAGCTGCAGGCGGAGTTATTACCCGCGAAGCTGGGCCCGTTAAAGGGGGTGATACCGTAATTGCCTTTGTAGTAGACCCCGATGGCTACAAAATTGAATTAATTCAACGCTAAGAATTTGGATCTAAGCGGGCCTAAGCCATAACGCGAGCAAGTCAAATTTAGCGCCAACCTTTTAATTGCATGCAATCAATCCATTGCTTATGATGAATTCCTGAATTTTGCTCTGGATAGGCCAGTTGACAATCGGCAATATCCTGATTGAACGTTTTGGCATTATTTTTAGTCGCGTCTACATTTTGGGTTGGTATCTTGGCGCAGGCTACCAAAGCCAATATTAAAAAGAAAAGGCTAAAAGTTAATTTCATATCAATCCTAGATTTTTTTATTACTCACCGTAATACACTGCCCCGTAAAGCGTTGCTCACTAGTGTATTCGCCCCGCTTCATTAAACTATATTCATTCAGTACGCCAGTAATTCGATTGTATTTCACTTTAAAGTCATGCTCATCATATGAGACAGTACTAATTTCTTCGCATTCAATCTGTTCAGCAGACCAAATTTGGCAGGGTATTGAGCCCTTTGCTTTCTTGTCAATAAATTCAAACGTTTGACGCTTTACTTTCTCAGCCTCAGCGGTTTGATTATTGGCCGAATAGTAGTTTTTAATTTGATAATCGCCAGTACATAAAAGGCGAAAGCTACCCTCTTCTTTTTTGCATGCTGTTAATAACAACATGATGCCAAGTAAGAAAAAACTGTAAAAAGTATAAATATTTTTAATTGAATAACCTTTAAAGGTTTAAAGAGATACCTTGAGGATGTGTATAGGGTAAACGTGAATGTAATGTGCAAATTATTGGACTAGAGTGGGGAATGTTTACTATCAAGCGATTATAAATCGTTCAATAATGAAACCCATTTATTCTCGCTTCATGCTGCAATGTTTATGCAGTATTGGCGTCGCCATTGGCCTTATTTCTTGTGGTGGCGATAATAATACTTCGAGTACCGCGCCTACAAACAACCGTAATATGAACTATGAAAGCGTGGTATTAGCAGCAAATTCAATCAGTGTTACGGTGGCAGAGTCACTCAATGGTCAGCCTAATACACCTTACGTGAGCGTTACTATTTGTGAGCCAGGTACATATACCTGCAAAACTATTCACAACATTATGATCGATACCGGATCTTCGGGCCTCCGTATTTTTGCGTCTGCAGTGAAGTCGCTTAATTTGGGATCACTATCAACAACCGTTTATGAATGTCCTCTTTTTGGCTCTGGTGTTACATGGGGAACTGTGCAGATTGCAGATATTCGGATGGCAGGTGAATTAGCGAGCTCAATGGCAATACAGGTCATTGATGATGGCAATAATGTTATTGTTCCAAGTGCGTGTAGCAACGGACAACCCACCAATCAAACTCCTGCCGTCATGGGCGCAAATGGTCTCCTTGGCGTCTCTAATACTTTATACGACACTGGCCCTTATTTTGATTGCATTCCTAGTACAGCTAATAATTGTCAAATTTACCCACAACCGAATTTTCAAATTCAAAATCCAATTGCTGCCTTTGCGGTAAACAATAATGGACTTTTAATACGCTTGCCACAAATAAATGCAATAGGTGCAACAACAGTAACAGGCGCTGTTATTTTTGGCATTGACACTCAGGCTAATAATGCAACAAATGGGGCAAATTTTATTCCTGTAAATAGTAATGGCTACTTTACAACTATTTTTAATGGCCTTACTTACCCGCAAAGCTTTATTGATAGTGGATCCAATATGCTTGCTTTTAATAGTAATGAATTACCGATCTGTGATGGCGGAGGCTATTATTGCCCTACCAGCACGAAAACCTATACCGCTACAATGACCTTAAAAAACAATGCTACAAGTATCGTGAATTTTTCTGTTGCAAATGCAAATAACCTTGGAAGTACCTACTACGCGTTTAATAATCTCGCTGGTACTCTTCCAGCTACATTGGGTACCCAAACATTCGACTGGGGCTTGCCATTCTTCTTTGGCCGCACAGTATATGTAGGCATATCTGGTAAAACAAGTAATGCGGGCACCGGCCCCTACTTTGCTTATGCCGATAATTAATCTTAAAACTTATTCTTAAGCTGTTTTAAGCTGACCATTTTTAATAGCGCGACAAAATAAGTCGTAATCCTGTAAATTTTGCTGCGTGTAAGATCTGGCGAAACGATATAAAGCTGCATCTAATTTTTCTGATTTTCCACAATAGCCTGCAATTTTTGCAGCGTCTCCCGATCTCGCATGGCCCAGTGCAAGTGCCCAGCCAAACATCTTGGCGTAATCTTCAAATAGCTCTAAATTACAGCCACCCTCACCAAAACTCAGCCCGCCCTTCATATCTCTTAGTTGGCGAAAATAAAAGAATTTATAGGCTGATGGTGCGTAGCCAAGAAATATATCGGGTGCGCCTTGCAATAGTTTTTGACCAACCACCACCCGCTGGGCTGGATTTTTGTAGATAGAAGCGCCAAGATAAGGAGATAAAACCGATTCCTGGGCCTCCTTATATTGTAAAAATAAAGGATCATTCGAATGATTGCCTTCTAAATACAACACCATACAGACTGTTCCAACGCTACCTACACCCACCACTTTGCGGACGTAGTCTTTTAGGGTGTAGCGATCTAGTAAAATTTGCTTATCAGCAATTAAAGTCTCGCGGTATTTAATTAGCGCTAAGTCTAATAATTCATTGATGGGAAAACCTGCCTCAGAAATTTCTACCCGCTCAATTAGTGGCGGGTTTTCAATAAATTTTCTGTCTTTACCGATTATGTCAGTTAATTTTTCCAGAACACCTAAATTATTTTTACCTTTTGTTTTTTCAATAAAATGATCGAAACGTTTTAAATGCGATTTACTAAAATTATCACGTACAACCTTTTCACCCATAAATTCATAGGCTAAATTCAAATAGCTCATCGAAGCATATTCATGTAGTTTTTCTCTATACGAGCGAACTATTGTATGGACCAATGATTCGCTGTCGGCTGCGCAACCTCCCAGTGATTCGCAAGCTATTACTGCGCTTGCCACTAAACGCTTTAAATCCCACTCCCAACTACCTGGCAAAGTTTCATCAAAATCATTGATGCCAAATACTAATTTATGCTCTGAGGTAGCAAAAAAACCAAAGTTCGCCACATGCATATCACCGCAGAGTTGAACTGCTATATTTGAAGTTGGCTGATTGGCTAAATCCTGAGCCATTATCGCGGCACCGCCGCGATAAAAGGCAAATGGCGACTCCGCCATTCTTTGGTGACGAATAGGAATGAGATGTTGATTGCGTATAGCTGCTTGTTTTTTTAGAACTTGTACAACAGTCAATCTATTATTTGGCAGCCTAAACTCACCCTGCTCAGCTAGGCTGACTTTATTCCGCAGAAACTTGCCATCGGCAAATCGCTCTGCAGTTGATAATTTTTTGTGCTTATGCGAGCCAATAGACTCTAGATTTGCAGTTTTAGAAATACCCGCAGTATTTTTTTTAGCCATCATCAAATCATAAAACTACTTCAAAGCTAATAATTAAAATGAGCGGTTGCTAGTGGTTGCGCAAAATTTAGAAAAAACTAAAACCCAGGCACGTCTTAACTCATTAATATCGACATTATCTGGCTTAGGAATATTTTTTTCGACGAAAGAGCTAACTGCATTGGTTGGCGATGCTTCGCAGAAACTTCGAGCTGCAATGCTGACTAAGACAAAGACAATTAACATTGAGACAATTATCCAAATCAGTTTCTTACTCATTATTTAATATACCTTCATTGAGGCCCTTTAAGGCCGTACAAATGCGCTTATCTATTAATTATGCTCTTATTCTAAACCACTATTTTGTCTTATTTATTACTGCACTCTAAAACTTATAACCAACGCCAACTAGGGCATTAGTGACTTTAAAGCTAGCTGTGCCTGAAGCATTAGTAGCCACATTTTGATTCCCGTAACTAAAGTAGTTCACTTCAGCAAAGCCGTACCAGCTGCCTTGAATGATTTGGCGATAGCCAAGACCTAAGGAATAGCCGTTATAGGTATCGTTACCCCCACCAATTTCATAATTAGCACTGGAGTAACCCACCTTAGCGTAAGCGAGCTTCTCTTTATCAATAGCGTAAGCAGGAGAAATAAAGAGGTTATAAGAGTCGCCTTTTTTAATTGATTGGGATTCACTGTACTTAAATGCTGGAACTGTCACGGTGGCGTTACTACTAGATCCTGATAAGGGCGAATACTCCGCTCCAATACCCAGAAGAAAGTTACCCGTTACTGGAAAGTAATAGCCAATCGTTGCTGTAGCTGCAAAGCTATTGGTCGTGCCACCTGACAGACTATAAGAATAAGTCGATTTATTTAAAGTGCCGCCTGAATAACTTGGGGTTGAGTTCTCATAACCAATACCCACTTGTCCATAAAAGCCTTCAAACTTGGACTGGGCAAAAGCGGGAGTAGTGAGGCTAATGAACCCAATGCCTACTATTAATGTTTTAACTTTCATATACCCACCCTTAGTTAATATTTTTATGAAATATCTAATAGGTATTCGCAATTTCAGGCGGTGCACTAGATATATCTAGCCGAAGGGAAAAAGTGGTTATAGAAACTATATTCCTATATATGCATTAATTTGTGCTGGTATACCCTTGCTTTAGTAATTAAGTATCATTTCTCCTGCCCCCACAAGCGTTACTTAAAGTAACGCTCAAAAAAATACCAACCCTAGAGTTGGTATCGTGATTCATGGTGGGCCCACCAGGACTTGAACCTGGGACCAAAGGATTCCGGTTTGTGTAGCTTTCACTAC
>Ga0209084_1003395_pt1 | contig 11764 bp, 9 predicted proteins | sample C_130820_MF_Meta_FD_187309 | JGI IMG/M metagenome (GOLD analysis project Ga0209084, IMG submission 187309) | Freshwater microbial communities from Lake Croche, Canada to study carbon cycling - C_130820_MF_MetaG (SPAdes) (version 2) | ecosystem: Environmental > Aquatic > Freshwater > Lake | place... | reverse complement strand
TGTTCTGTGCTAAATACACAAACAGGATACCAACATGGCGACACTTAAATCCGGATTAAAAAACAACACACTTAGCCTAGTCACAGATAATCTTGGTGGCCCGGGACAAATTGAGTTTGATGACACACAGCTGGAATCGCTCAATATCAAGCGAGCCGAAATTACAGACTACATTAGACTGCGCCTCGGAGATCAAATTGTTGATGTTGAACTGGACAAAGAGCACTACGAGCTGGCTATCAATCAGGCCTTGATCAGGTATCGTCAACGCAGTGCCAACAGCCAAGAAGAAAGTTATGCCTTCTTGGACCTCTTGCCAGAAACGCAAGAGTACATCCTGCCCAAGGAAATCATGACAGTTCGACAAGTGTTTCGCAGAGGCATTGGCAGCGTCACAGGTACCACAGCCAGCCAGTTTGAACCATTTGCATCCGGCTACTTGAACACCTACATGCTGGTGGCAGGTAGGGTGGGCGGACTGACCAACTACGAGTTGTTTGTGGATTATCAGAAACAGGCAATGAAGATGTTTGGTGGTTTCATAAACTTTTTATGGAATCCCACTACCAAGAAGCTGACTATTGTGCGCAAAATACCCAACGCTGGTCACAACTACATCAGACTGCTGGCACTCAGTGCCAGCGGGCAAACAGCGGGCAGTACTATAACTATCCGCACAAAGGATGCGTGGCTTGTTGCGCCCGGCGACAGCATCACCGTTTCCAATTGCCGCATCGTGGGCTACAACAACACCTACATGGTTGATACAGTGGACGGGCTGCATACCACCATAACAGTCAAGGCCAAGGCACAGCTGGAAAAACCCGAAGTGGTCACACAAGATTTACGCAGTACACAAGTGTGGAGCAACCTAAGTGATGTACCTTCTGAGAACGTGATGTTGCAGATCTACAATTACAAGCCCGATGTCATGTTGCTGAACGATCATATGGCTTATCCTTGGATACAGGACTATGCCTACAGTTTTGCCAAGCGCATCGTGGGCGAAGCACGTAGCAAGTTTGGCAGTATTGCAGGCCCACAGGGCGGCACCACCTTGAACGGCGAAGCTCTTAAAACCGAAGCAGCAGCTGAAATGGAAAAACTTGAGGACGATCTACGCAGGTACATAGATGGGGCACAACCCATGTGGTGGATTACCGGATAACTTGACAAAGCTACATAAATTTGTAATAATGCTACTACCAGGAGATGTGTATGATAGTAGGGCTAGTAGGATTCATTGGTTCAGGTAAAGATACCGCAGCAGACTATTTGGTAAACTTTCACGAATTCCGGCGTGAAAGTTTTGCCAATACTCTTAAAGATGCCGCAGCAGCAGTATTTGGGTGGGACAGGACTTTACTAGAAGGACGCACCAAACAGGCCAGGGAGTGGCGAGAACAGGTAGATCCCTGGTGGAGTCAGCGCCTGGGCATGCCACAGCTGACTCCACGTTGGATTCTACAAAACTGGGGCACTGAAGTATGCCGACACGGTTTCCATGACGATATCTGGATTGCCAGCTTGGAAAACAAACTGCGCACTGCTACAGACAACATCGTCATCAGTGATTGTAGATTCCCTAATGAGATTGCTTCTATTAGAGCTCAGGGCGGTAAAATCTTATGGGTGCAGCGCGGCCCACTACCTGAATGGTACGATGCCGCGCTGTCGTTAAATCATGGCGAAAACGGTAACATGAACTGGGCACTGAGCAGAGCCAAGTTGGCAAAGTTAAAGATCCATGCCAGCGAAACAGCATGGGTAGGTTCACGGTTTGATGCTGTAGTTGATAACAATAGCACTGTGGATCAGCTGCACGAAAACATTAGAAGTCTGGTACTAGATCAGCCGGACGCCATGGCAGCTTCAGACGGTGTATTTCTTGCTGACAGTTTAAGCATACCGTTTTGAGATTAGACCAGTTACTGTTTCTTAAATCACCATCTAGATAAAATACCCTGAGTTGGTCCTCAGGGTATTTTGCTTTGAAGCCGCATTTCTCACACGCAGGTTTTTTTCTATATCCATTCTTGAACCAGCTGGGTGCTGCTGGTTTAATCTTGCGATTGGTACGCAGGCACACATCGCACTGTTTTCTATAGTATATTTTTTCCCCTGCCCAGCAATTAACAGCCACAGGCCTTGCATTATTGCAGGTTGGGCATAGTTTTCTTGTGTTCATACAGGTATTTATACGATACCTTAATTAAGGGCATCGTAACGGCACCTTTTATTGAATACAAAATAAATAATACAAAGTTCTTATTAAAGGAAAAAAACTATGGCAACATCATTAGTCTCTCCAGGCATCAGTATTTCGGTTATTGATGAAAGTGCATATCTTCCAACAGCCGTTGGAACTATACCTTTTGTGCTATTTGCTAGCGCAGAAAACAAAACAGTCAATGGAACAGTTGCACCTGGTACAGTAAAAGTCAACGCAGGTAAAATGTATGGCATCAGCAGCCAGCGCGAATTGGTCAGCACATTTGGTGCACCAAAATTCCAACGCACAGCAGCAAACACTCCGGTGCATGGCGGCGAGCGCAACGAATACGGACTCATGGCAGCATACAGTGCATTGGCACTGGGCAATCGTGTATGGGCTATGCGTGCCGATATTGACCTAGATCAATTGACTGGCACCACAGCGCGTCCAAAAGGCGAAGTCCCAGATGGAACCAATTGGTTTGATACAATGGATTCTGAGTGGGGAATTTATGAATACAATCAAACCAGCGACAGTTTTGTAAATCGTATTCCATTGGTAATTGATCTACAAGCAGATGCCGAATATGACAGCGGGTCCAACACATATTACCCAGCTGATTCACTTGGTGCAATTGGTGACTATGCAGTTGTGGCATTTGATGCCAACAACAATGTATTCCTTAAACACTCATTGAACACATGGGTAAAAGTTGGCTCCATGGAGTGGCAACAAGTTACACCAACTGTGGTTGGATCCAACGCCACAGTTGCACCAGCAGCTGGTGACAGTTTTACACTGAATGGTAATAACATAGACGTTACTGCTGCGACCGATGTGGCCAGTTTTGTCACCACAGTCAATGCAGAAATTGCCGCTGCCATGATAGACGGTGTGCAAGCCATTGAAGTATTTGGACAAGTGGCATTTGTGATTGATTCTACCATTGCTAACGGCGAGCTAGTGCTAACTGATGGCCAAGGTACTCCGTTGCACAGTGTGGGAATTGCTAACGGTACCTACTATCTACCAACAGTACAGTATTCTGGCTACGCCAGTGTTCCAAACTGGAGCGTACATGATGCTGTTCCCCGCCCAACAGGCAGTGTATGGTTAAAGACCAGTGCGCATGGCCAAGGTGCAAATCTTGTGTTCAAGCAGTACAATGCTGCATTGGCAACATGGAAAAAACTAGCAACACCACTATACTCTGATGGATATACCGCATTGTATGGTTTGGATGCGCTGGGTGGGGGTAAGAATATACATGCAGGCAGCATATTTGTTAAAACCGACACTGCAAATGATGGAACATTGAGCTTCAAGTTCTACACCTTGACAAGAAGCGGTAAATTATCTGTTACTGGTCAGTCCAGTGCAGGTACAGCACAATTTGATGCAGGCAGTACATTTGACGTCATTGTGTCTACGCCTGGTTCGTCAACTGGACACACCTATAGCTGCGTGGTAAATGGTGTTAACAGCACAGCATTTGTTTCTGCTATCTTGGCAGCTAACATTCCTAACATCACTGCTAAAATTGAGTTGACTGGTGCAATCACCATCAATCACACAGCAGGTGGTATCATTACTCTAGTGGATACATGGAGCACAGGTGGTGGCTTGGGCAACAGCCCAGTGGACCCAATTGAGGCTGCTGGATTTAATGCACAAGTATACGGCGTGCTAATGGACTTTGTTGCTGCCCCAATGGGTGCATTGACATTGGCCAATTGGTTCCCAACCACCTATACCTACAGCAATAGCGAGCCTTACACAGCACCAAATGATGGTACTGTTTGGTATTACAGCACTCCAGCTGAAATCGACATCATGGTTTGTGACACAAATGGCTGGAAAGGCTATAAAAACATAAATCGTGACACTCGCGGATTTGACTTGAGCCTGACTGATCCACTTGGAGTTATTGTCAGCGGCAGCATGCCAGATACCCAAACTGATAACACAGCATTGGTTCCTGGTGATTTATGGCTAGACAGCGAGGATCTTGAAAATTATCCTAGACTGTATCGCTACAATGCCCTGGGCAAGTGGATCTTGATTGACAACACCGACACCATCAGCCAAAACGGTATTGTGTTTGCTGATGCACGTTGGGATATCACTGGAACAACTGATCCTATCAGTGCAGCATACCCTGAAGTTTCACTGATGCAGTATAGCGACTACTTGGATCTTGATGCTCCGGACTACAGACTGTTCCCACGTGGTACACTGTTGTTTAATACACGCCGCAGCGGTTACAATGTCAAGCGTTATGTAAGTAATTACTTCAATGCCAGCGCATATCCCAACGCTGCGTTACCGGATGTAACAGACACATGGATCACAACCAGTGGATTGCGAGACAACGGAACTCCATATGCTGGACACTATGCTCAACGTATCATGGTTGTTCGGGCACTGCAAGGAGCAATAGCTTCTAGTTTGGATGTTAGAGAAGAAGGTTATGCATTTACATTGTTGGCTTGCCCTGGATATCCAGAGCTGCTAGACGAGCTAGTGGGACTGAATAATGATCGTAGTCAGACCGGATTTGTTATTGGTGACACACCAATGAACTTGCCAGCTACATTCAGTGACATAACTGCATTTAACAATGCAGCAGTAACACGTGATCCGTACATGGCATTATACTATCCTAGCGCACTATCCAGTGACCTGAGTGGATACGAAATTGCAGTACCTGCTAGTCACATCGCATTACGCACATACCTGCGTAGCGACAGTCAAAGCTATCAGTGGTTTGCGCCAGCTGGTGTACGTCGTGGTCTAGTGGACAATGCCGATGCGATTGGTTACATCAACAGCAACAGCGGTCAGTTTATTAAAACTGGTGTAAGCCAACAGTTGCGTGATGCATTGTATGAACTCAACATCAATCCTATCACTTTGTTACAAGGTAGTGGATTGGTTGTTTATGGACAGAAAACACGCAACCCTGCTGCAACTGCCTTGGATCGTGTCAACGTAGCACGCCTAGTAAACTACCTGCGTAAAATACTACAACCACTTGCTAACCAGTTCTTGTTTGAACCCAATGACAAGATCACTCGTGATCAAATCAAGCAGGCAGTTGAAAGTGCATTGAACGACTTGATCGCCAAGCGTGGTCTCTATGACTACTTGGTAATCTGCGATACCACTAACAATACCCCAGACCGTATTGCTAGAAATGAGCTGTATGTAGACATTGCTATTGAACCCATGAAAGATGTTGAGTTCATTTATGTCCCAATCAGATTGAGAAACCCAGGATCGATTGGAAAAGGGCAGGCATAATATAAGTACATTATCGCGATCTTAGGGTCGCGATAATGCACCAACATATAGATAAATAAAAGTAATAGGAGAGAACACAATGGCAATAGCATCATTATCACGATTTACAGTACCAATTGCTGCCGACCAAAGCGCCGGCGCACAGGGTCTGTTGATGCCCAAATTACAATTTAGATTTCGCGCTACCTTTGAGGGCATAGGCGTCAGTTCTGATAGGGTAGAATTAACCAAGCAGATCGTAAGTTTTGCTCGACCAAACGTGTCGTTTGGTGACATCGACGTACACGTCTACAACAGTATTGTGCGATTGGCCGGTAAGCCAACTTGGGAATCTTGCAGTATTGTTCTGCGTGATGATGCACCAGGCAATGTCAGCAGACTAGTCGGCGAACAGCTACAGAAACAATTTGACTTCTTTGAACAAAGCAGCGCATCCAGCGGCATTGACTATAAGTTTGTAACACGTTTAGAAATGCTAGATGGTGGTAACGGTAACAATCTGCCTACTACCCTTGAAACATGGGAAATATATGGATGCTACTTGTCAGCTGTGGCGTATGGTGACACCAACTACAGCGTCAATGAACCAGTTCAAATTACATTGACTATGAAATTTGACAATGCCTTGCAAACACCACTTGGTAGCGGTGTTGGTGGTTTTGTTAACAGAACACAAGGACAGAACGTAACATTGTAATAGTTGTTACACAAAGAGCCCGGCTATTTTAGCCGGGTTTTTTTCTGACTAAATATACTATACAAGGAATAGATTACATGGCTGATACACGACCAACGCTCAAAGACTGGAAACATGCTAGCAAGCTGTTTGTCGACGATCATTTCAATTTTGTCCCTAAATCTTCGTATCTTTATCATGTATACTTTGATTTGACCATAACAAACGCCCTGGTAGACAGTCAAAACCCCAATGGTGATAGAGAATTGGGCATGCTGGTAAAAAGTGTCAGCTTACCAAAGTTTACAATAGAGTCAAAAATATTTAATGCATACAATAGGCCTAATATAGTACAGACTAAAATAAAATACGATTCGGTTCAAATTGGTTTTCATGATGACAGTGCAGACCTAGTGAGAAATTTTTGGTTTGATTACTATCAGTATTACTACCGGGACAGTGACCATGACGAGGCACTGTATCATCAAGAACACAAGTACCAGGACAAGTTGCCAACATCGGGATGGGGATATACCACCAGATCGGACAATAGCCTGCCATACCTGCAGAGCATAAGAATTTATAGCCTACATCACAAGCGTTTTAGTGAATACATACTTATAAATCCCATCATCAAATCATTTAAACACGGAGAGCACCGGTCCGGTGAGGATGATTTAATGACACACGAAATGACCGTAGACTATGAAACTGTATTGTATGCCTATGGTGCAATCGGACAATCCACAGTGGCCGGTTTCGCTGACTTGCACTACGACCTAGATCCAAGTCCACTAACCGCAGCTGGTGGCGGAAGTCTAGGTGTGTACGATACCACCAAAGAAATCATAAATGATCTTAGGGCTGGTGAATATACTCTTGCTGCAAAAGCAGTAGCCAATGGGGTTAGTCATGGGGTACAGTATGTAAGTGATGCTACAAAAAGCGGAATCGCCGCAGTCAGTAACTGGGTCGATCATGCCGCAGATATTGTAAAGTCCAGTACAAATACCAATGCACCGGTATTTGTTCCTGGGGTACAAAATTCCAATACACCTGCCACTACCACTGGCATTGAACAAAATTATGTAAATGGTCAGTATGTTGGCAAGACAAACAAGTTGGCAAGATCCGATCAAGAAGTCACACAACAAACCAATTTTATCAACGGTGCGCCCAAGTCGGCCGGCCAGGTACTGGCGCCCAATGGTGCAAAGATTCCAGCAGTGTCTGGCGCATCCAATAAAGAAAGATCACTGAACATGACTGCTGCTGTTGGTGGTAACTATCCTGGCGGTAATCCCAATTCCCGCAGCACTGCCGGCGCCGGTGAAGTGCGTGCCGGCAGGATTCACTATCCCGGCAATTGGAATGATAGTCAATTGACTCCGCCTCCGGGCTTTAATATAAAATAGTATGGCCATCACCAATATCAGTACTGTAAATCTTGATAATTTGCCCACGGACACCCGTGCTTATTTCAATAACTTCTATCAACCTGCATTGACAGTTAGTCAGAATATTGATGATGCAATACTGGGATACTTTGAACAGATAACTGATACAAAAGAAAGCGCACGAGCACTGGCCGGTGCAGTGGTGGCCACCAGTATAGCCCAGGGAATCAATCCCATGATCACATTGGATAATTTCAAGTCATTGCCTGCGGGGGAGTTGAACAATTACCTGACTACGTTTTTAAACTTCAATCGAGTGGGAACTAGTTATTTGGGTATCAATACATCCCCAACGCCTAACAAATATGTGGCACGTTCGATAATACCCTAATGGCAAAATACGCTCAAGGCAAATTTCAAGTACGCCACCCTGAAAAATATGTAGGTAAAAAATCACCCACCTACAGGAGCAGTTGGGAAGCAACCTTTATGAGTTTCTGCGACAACAATCCTGCGGTGATCCAATGGGCCAGCGAGCCGTTTATGATTCCTTATCGTAATCCGTTGACTGGGAAAAATACCATATATGTGCCTGATTTTTTGATAGTGTATGTTGACAGGACTGATGCTAAATTTGCAGAAGTAATTGAAGTCAAACCCAGAAAAGAAACCACAATGGAGAGTGCTCGCAGCGCACGTGATAGAGCATTTGTTATATTAAACATGGCCAAATGGCAAGCAGCCAAAGCCTGGTGCGCACAGTATGGTTTAAAATTCAGAGTAGTAACTGAAGAAGATATATTTGCTGGAATTAAAGCTACCAAATAGAATCTGTTGCTATAAATACCATATGACTAGAAAATTAGAAGCCTTATTTAATTTGCCTGCGACGGACGATACTCCGGACGTTGATCCAGTGGCCAGTCAAGAAGAAATAGAGAAAAACAAGGAAATACTGGAACAAGTAAATCTTGACATAGACAAGATTGACGCTGCATTGCCCAGTGTACGTGATCTTGACACTGCTGACCACGAGCTGGATGAACTGGCCAAGCTGGCACAGGCAAGATTCGAAGACTTGATGGACTTGGGCATGAATGTAGAAGCTAGGTTCAGCGGTACTATCTTGCAAACAGCAGGAGTATTGTTGGGACATGCCATCACTGCCAAGACTGCCAAGATTGATAAAAAGCTAAAGATGATTGATCTACAGCTGAAGAAAGCCAAACTGGATCAAGCAGAAGCTGCTAAAGATCCTGCCGCCGGAGCAGTTGAAGGCAAGGCATGGGTCATGGATCGCAACGAGTTGTTGCGTCAGCTCAACGGTGATCGCATAAAGAGTTAAACTCGCATAAATATTGTTATTAGGATTAAAATATGAAATCATTGACCCAATACATGTACGAAACACAAAAAATCTTTGAGTTTCGTATCAAGTTGGCCGCAATTGATGTGGACGCTGACTGCATAGATCGTTTAAAATTTGCATTGAACACATATGTAATTGAAAGCATTGGAAAGCCCAAGCGCCTGCCAATTCAAGCACATACTGATTTCCCTGCACTGGGTCCATGTGAGTGCCATATCTTTGATGTAGCACTAAAGTACCCAGTGGTAACAGACCAATTGATGCAGATCATTGCCGAACGTGCTCGTATAGACAAGGCACATGTGAGTGTGCGTACCTTGCACGAGATTGAGAGCACAGACAGTGCCGAAGCATTGGGCAAGGATCACACCGGTGCATATCTCGAAGAGCCTGAATTGAAAGATGTCCCTGGGGCCCAAGAGCTGGTGGGACAGAATCGCCTGAGCGGTATGATCAAAGGTCTAGAAACACGCAAATTTGAAATGGCTGCTAAAGAAAAAACCAGCGGTCAAACAACAAATGATATTGAACCCGGTAAAGTGAGCCCAGTCGGCAGTCGGCAGAATACGATTCCTAGTCCAGTTAAAGGAAAATAAAATGGATTTAAAATCATTAATTGCCAAGATGACTGCTATTGAAATTGCTGAGGGCCAAGTGGGCCAGGCGGTTGGTGCCCTAGTAGGTGCCGGCGGTGCAGTGGCAGCCGGACAACCAGAACTAATTCCATACGCTGCCGCAGCCGGTGGCCAAGTCGGTAGTGCAATTGGCGACAAAATCAGTGGATCGTCTGATGACGAAGAAGAAGTCGAAGAAGGTTGGAAAGAAAAAGCCGGCGCTGTTGCATTAGCAGGTGCTGCTGCGCTGGGCGGTGCTGCGCCAGCACATGCAAACGGTTGGGATGATATTATGCGTCCGGTCAATCAAGTTTACCAAGCACAGCGCGATATCAACAATGTAGGTCGTAATGTTGGATTAGAGGTCAGCAAAGATGTAGATCGTGCCGGCAGGGATCTGCAAAAAATTCCATTTTTTGGAATTGATAAATTTGGTAAACAGATGCGCGGAGACTATCCATATGGTGCTCATCCCGAGCCCGACCGTAGCCCTGATGCAGGGCAACGTCAAGGTCAAAATGCTGCCCGCAATGCAGATCTACAAGGATCAGAAGCCGCAGCCGGGTACGGAGTAAATAACAATAGAGGTTACAAGCCTTATAGAATTAACAATTTTGAAAGCAAAAATATGTCTAAAGAACAAAAATGCAACGAGTGCGGTATGTACGAAAGCAAATGCAGTTGCCCCGATGAATTGGCAGAAATGCTAAAACTGTCTGGCCTAATGAAACCATACATCATCGGAGAAGCCAAAAAGAAAAAGCCCGATGCCGACAAAGACGGTATTCCTGACTATGCTGAAGATGGCAAAGGTAAAATGGAAGAAGGTAAAAAAGTTGACGAGGCCGATGTCGAAGAAGGCAACGAGTTCAGTGGCGAACTGGCCAAAGCTAAATCATCCGGTCAGAAAGAATTTGAAGTAGATGGCAAAAAGTATAAAGTCAAAGAAGCTACTAGTGCTGATTTAATGAAGCGTTGGGCAGGTATCTTTGAAGCTGAAGAAAAATGTGCCGACTGCGGCGAAGTACACACCGGTGACTGCGCAGAAGACACCAAAGAAAAAGTTGATGAAGTCAAAATGGCCGATCTACCCAGTAGAACAGTCAAAGGCAAGTCCTACGGCAATCAAGACGATTATGAAAAGCCACCAGCAGACGCACGTCGTCCTGCAAAAACAATGCCATTGAAAAAAAACAAGAAGCCGCTAGGTGAGGCCATGGAGGAGTGCATGGACGGTGGCGAAGGTGGTATGGACGATAACTTCAGTATCAACAGCAGCATGGACAGCAGCGGTCACAAGAGCGTGAGCATTACTGCCAGCGGCAGCAAAGCTGATGAACTAACAAACATACTTAGAAATGCTGGCCTAGGCGTCATGGGCGGTAGTGATCATGCAGAACCAGATGCAGACAACATGGGCGGAATGGACGACATGGACGGTGATGTTGAAGTAGTATCGGTTCCACTTGCACAGCACGATGGATACCAGGCTCCCGAGCACGAAGAAGAAATGGACGAAGCAGCCAAGTATCGTGACCCTAAATACAAAGACCAATTGTACACACAGGAACCACTAGACCACACGTTTGGTCCTGACATGGATGCTGCCCACGATAATAACTACCCCGATGACTATGCTGGCAGAAAAAGTCCATTGGACAGCGGCAACGGTGATCCAATGAGAAAAGGATTTGGTCGTGGTGGCGCGTCTAACAGCATCAACACACGCGGCCCCCGAAAAGGTCTACCATCAAGGGATCAAATCGGTAGTTTGAAGAACAGCATCAAAGATGCACACGGAACACATACACGGCCCAATTTGCCTGAAGAAGCCGACGAAGAATACCGTAATAAACCACATGCCCAGACACAGTCTGTGAGTGCTCAGATGCGTCAAGGCAATGATTTGAATCGCGAAAAAGACATGCACAAGCACAGCTATCGCCAGGGCGACAACCCCATGGCCATGGAAGATCAGCGGGCAGCAGCACGGTTGGAAAAAGAATTGATGGAAGAACTGTCGGCTCTCAAAGTTGTAAGCGAAAAGTACATGGGATTTGGCAAAACTGTTGGTGCCTTAAAGAAACAAGGTGGTGTTAAGGATCCAGAAGCCCTGGCAGCATCAATTGGTCGTAAAAAACACGGTAAAGACAAATTCCAAAAGGCAGCTGCCGCAGGTAAAAAATTAGG
>Ga0209084_1003393_pt1 | contig 11769 bp, 4 predicted proteins | sample C_130820_MF_Meta_FD_187309 | JGI IMG/M metagenome (GOLD analysis project Ga0209084, IMG submission 187309) | Freshwater microbial communities from Lake Croche, Canada to study carbon cycling - C_130820_MF_MetaG (SPAdes) (version 2) | ecosystem: Environmental > Aquatic > Freshwater > Lake | place... | reverse complement strand
GTACTACTTTTAAAAGTAGTACAGTGTACTACTTTTTTTAGTACATTGTACTACTTTTTAAAAACCTAACCCTAAATTAATTTGTAGTGCACGTACTACTTTTTGTAGTCCACTGTACTACTTTTTTGAAACCTAACCCTAATATTTGTAGTACGTACGTGTACTACTTTTTGTAGTACAAGTACTACTTTAAATAAACCAAAAAGTTTCGTTCAAAGCACCACAATTAATAAATTAATCATCTTTCCTCTTCATCATCATCATTGCTTTCTGGTTCATTCGACCTCGCCAAATTCCGCATATGATTCAGTTTTGAACTTCTTCCAGTCTGCACACCCGCGCCACGCTTCTTATACTTTCTGGAACGTTTTTCTTCTCCATTATGCAGTGTTCTCTTCGTTCTTAGATTTTTATTATTTCTGGATTTCCTGTTCTTGAAGTGCAATTCGTCGAAAATATCTATATAAAAATAGATATTAGTTAAATTGGCTTAATATAGTTGATAAATAATACCTTTAGATGAAAGCAATCTAATTGTTCCATCAGTCTGCTGCTCATTGCCTATCAAAATTATGTTCAACAATGAGCAGCAGAGTGATGGAACAATTAAAGTAACTTACCGTTATTGGTTGACTTTGTCAGCTCCGATGATGTGTTGCCACCTTCAAGAATATATAAAAGTTAGAATAGAAAATCTGTATTACAGTCAGCAGCAGCACAAGGTTTACTACTAAATTATAATTATACTACAATTATATATATAGAAAATAAAAGAACAAAAAAAAAGTGTACTAGCGTACTAGTATACTGTACTAATTGGATTATAGAGAATATTTGTTGTGTCTATGAAAATATATGAATTCCAACCCTTGTCAAATCTAGATGATAGATGTTCTCATTTATATAGCAGTACTATTCTACTCAACTTGATAATAAGGATATTGGATAATAGTTGAGAAGAATCCTTGTATTTATGAGAGCTTATCTCAAAGACACAAGGAGGTACTAGTGTAGTAATAGCACTTACACCCAGGAGAAGAGTAGCGTTAGAGGAGGAGTTAGTGCAAACTATTCCATACCAATTAACCTACCATCATGATTGGCTGATTCATATACTAGATCTCCTTCTCCATTCTCAGCAGCACAGCAATCTTCATTATCTTTCTCGCTGTCTTGAGGTTCGCCTTTTAAGTAGGAGACCATAATTAGATCGATGAAGAATTTTAAATAATAAAGTAATTACTAAAGTAATTAGCTGAAGAGTTTTACCAAATTTGCATTCTTTATATTTTAGAAAAATGAATTCCGCAAGTATATCACCGATAATTTCTTCCATCACCTTTATGCTTTCATTTACCATCTTTTCATTCATTTTACTTTCTATTATTTCTTGCTCTCTTTTATCAGCTCCACTCATTGTCCAACATAGTGTAAGAATAAATAGAAAAGAATCTCTGTATTGATCGTCTTTCACTCTCGTTCCACCTTTTAGTACATTCAGTCGTTTATTACGCATCCCAGCAATTATTGCTTTAAAATGATCAATAACTTCAAGTTTTATACCACTGGCCATAACAAGAGAGTCTTCATTATTTTCTGGAATATTTTCAAATGGAGCATCGGAATCATAAATGACTGCATGGTTTATACAATGGCTACGAATAATTACTGATTTACGGACATCAAATAATTCTGGAAATAGGCCTTCTAACTCAGTAGAAAGAACGTTGCTAGATAGTTTTTCTCTGATACTTTCCTCGTCAAGGGGGAGTATAAGTTTTCTTCCACTTATAGTGTCAGAAACTGTAAACGAATCATCGTCATCAGACATTAAGCTTCGAGGATCAATACCGATTGAGTTCAATAACTTTAGTGTAAGCTTTGCTACTTTTGCTTTATCCAAATCCATGAATTTGATTTTTGAAAATTTGTGAGTGTATTTTTTCCGGTATTTTGGAGATGACAACGTTTTTTTTCCGGTTTTCAGTTTTTAAAACTCCTACTACCGGTACCAAACTCTGATGGGCGCCCATCAGAGTTTGGTAGGAGTTTTTAAATTAGACAACAGATGACAGATTTGACTATGAGAATAGAAAACTATGACAAGGAAAGTAAGACTTTTCAGATCAGTTATAATCATTCTGAAGAACTTTGTCGTAAATTCTTTAGCTTCTCTAAAATGTTGAGAGATAATCGTGACCAATACAATAATGTACAGCATATTAATCAGCTTAAATTCTACATGCAAGTTTTTAATGCTTTGGGTTTGGACTTTGAATTCTTGTATTATGGTTCCATTTCATCATTGCCTTTTCATCAACTAACGAAAACTTCTTTATGGATGGATGATAAAGGTGGTGTTCTGAAAGCGAAACCTTGCTTTACTTGGATTGAAAACGAATGGAAAGTTCTAGAAAAGCGAAAGATTGAGAATAAGGACAATTACCGAAATGCTATTCTTGCAATGGAGGCGATTGGTTCGAATTTACATCTTCATCATTTAACGGCATTGAAAACTGAAGTGAAATGTATGGTAGAGTGTGGCTATAAAATCGAAAAAGGTGGACAATTCGACCATTTAATAACATCAATAACTTGGAGGCATAATAAGCTTGATTCAGCCACTGATTTTCCTACTACATGGCTAACTAGATTTAAAATAAATCAACTCATAACTCAAAAGCTTCATTCGTTCAAAACAACTTCGTCCAACATTTTTTCTGAAGTTGCAGATCCGTCCTCTTCAGTTCTGTCCTCAAAGAGCGACCTAAAACGATCTAGCATTATTGACTATGACGAAGATGACAAGATGAACTCTTCCAATACTGATGTTGTTGTTCCATCCTCACAGAGCGATCTAAATCGACGATCTAGTATTGACTATGACGAAGATGACAAGATAAACTCTTCCGCTACTGATGTTGTTTTGTCCTCAAAGAGCGATCTTAAACGAACTAGCATTGATGACGATGATGACAAGATAAACTCTTCCACTACTGATGTTGTAGTTTTGTCCTCAGCAAGAGCAAATGTTCCTACTGTTGTTGCACCTCTGGACTGGGGTATTCTTCTTCGGAAAGAATCATCAGAACAACAAACTACTAGAAGCAACAATGTTGTTAGCCTTAACTATACTTCAGTACTTGATCAATTCTCGCTACACTTCTGCAACAACATAGTTCACATTTTCGAGAAAGAGACCAATAATGTTCTTATGGGAGTAAAGCTTGTTCTGAGCTCGATTGATGATAGTATGGTCTTCGAGGATGTTTATCGTGACATTGAATGCAGGACAGCTCAGAATTTAAAATATTTGGATGGAAAGATTAATAGTAAAGACAAGGCAAAAGTTAGAGCAACCTATATAAGCGAAATGCATGGTGTATATACAACTATGATTGATTTTTGCAGAGCAGTTATTACAGAAAATGAAGTAGATCTTGTACCATTTGAAGCCCAGTTTCATAATATGGAATCAATAATTGCTCGATCAAAAGATTTTGCCAAGTACATTACACGAGAAGATGAGCTTCGGGTTGCCCTTCATAAAGAAAAGTTGTACGCGCAAAAGGATAAATATTTCGAGTGGATTACTTCTGATACAACTTCATTTTTAACAAGGGCAAATACATACAAAACTCTTGCAGTACACCAAGTAGCAACTTCTACAATTGAAAAATATAACTTTGCAATTACCAATGCCGCAAACACTTATCAATCCGATGAAAATCCGTTTATGTACGCCGTGATGAAGCTAGAATCAGACGAGTTGTTGACTAACCTTGTTGAAAAGAAATTGGTTATTGGCGCCAAAGCTAAAAAAAGAATATATGCTGGCGTCAAACTCAATACGGATGGATCGGGTACCACTAGTAAAAAACGTAAAAAAACTACAGGACCAACCAACGAACTTAAGAAAGTTGTTCAACGCTCTTTAGAAAAGAAACGAAAGAGTATTGGAAAAGTCAAGCATAAGCGAAAGAAAGTGAAATGTGATGATGGAGATGAAGAAGAAGAAGATGATGATGATGATGATGATGACAGTAGCAGTAGCGTTGCCTCAGGTCTTCTTTTGGGCGAAGACGAAGACAACAATGATGACGAAGACAATAATGATGATAATATTGTTAGTAGCATTAAAAACATGGAGCCGATGCAAGAGCGACTTTTAAGCAATTATCGGAGCCAGCTTCTTCAGAACCAGCCTAATGAGTCAATTAAAATGCTTCTTGAATCATATTTGAGGCCTGCTCTGAAGCAGTTTGGAATTGAAGAAGTCCGAGATTATGTTCTCCGAGAATATGTTATGTCAACTACTGCTAATGATAAAAGTATTGGTACTATTCATCTAAGTTCTGATGCTGGTGAAAAAATGTCAGAAAGTCATTCAGATATTGATGAGGAAGAGAGATCGACGAACAGTGAACCAATGGTTATCAACAATAATCAAAATTCTTCAAGCTCATTGCTTCCATTTCAAGTTACAGTTGTGCATTCCAACACAAGAAACTCTAGTCAACAACCGTTACAATCATTACTTCGATGTACATCATCAGTAGACAGCAGAAAGGACCTAACGGATGTGAGCATGGATGTTGACAACATTATTGACCAACCTTCTACAGATGATAGCGCAGTGAGTGAACAGCTGATGGTGCATTCTAACAACAGTAATCAAACTCCGCCACCACTCTCATCATTTTTTTTTATAGATCCCCAAATTCGTCAAGAACCGCCACAACAACCAGAGGTATTAGACAGCAGTAGCGACATAATGGATGATATTTTAAAACATCATAATTCATATGATGAGGATGTGGAGCCGCTGCTGCATTCAAACTATAGTAATCAACATCCGCCGCCTCCTCTCTCATCGTTTCTATTATCGCAACAACAATTTGATGGAAAAATCGCCAGTGAGACGCTGGTGGATTCCCACAACATTATTACACCCGCATCAAATAATGAACCAAAGATGGAGAGTAATATTCTTGAGCAATCTTTTGATATACCTGCGACGACTCAATTTGAAGTGAGACCCCCATCAAAAAATGAACGAAAAATGGAGAGTAATATTCTTGAGCAATCTTTTGATATACCTGCGACGACTCAATTTGAAGTGAGACCCCCATCAAAAAATGAACCAAAAATGGAGAGTAATATTCCTGAACAATCATTTGATATACCTAAAACGACTCAATTGGAAATTAGTTTGAAAAGCAAAGCAACAACATCCTCTTCTGATGACTTTAGTGGATACTCTGAAAGTGATATACCACAATACAATAAACATAATCAGCGAGTCAGAGGACCCTTTGGTGTAGTACCAGAAAAGACAATTCCGAATTTGCCAATTGAATTTGATGAGCCAATTAGATGGGATGAACCTGTAAGGCAACTTATGGACAGTATGGTTCCTTGTATTTTTCATGTTAACAACATTGTTGCGAGGCCTTTATTTAAAGTTTTCACAACACCATCATTGAATATAGCATCCGATGATTTCCCAACTTCCTTGCATTTGGACCGAACTCACATCAATATCACTGCTCCGAAGTTGAATGCAGCCATAATCTGTGTCGTGAATATGTTTGTCTATGCAATTCGTGAGCTTTTTTTTAGTCATCCAATAAAGGGAACCATGGTTCATAAGAAATTCTTTGACTGCCTTCCTAGTTGGACAACAAAGGGACGTACTATTGAAACCTTTCAATTGGACGCTAATTTAATGTGGGCTTCTCCAATATTTAGAGGACATTTCTGCCCAATAAATTGCGAAAGAATATCTTTTCACGAAGTGATCCAAAAATCATTCTCCAAGTATTATGCATTTCTTAACGAAGGAAAAGTATTCAGCCAGAGTATTTACTGCAACTTTATTCCCCGCATCCGGCTTCCAACAGAATGTAACATGCTTCAATTTCAAGAATCCATTCAAAAGGCATTCAATAACTTTAAAGGGCAGCAATTAGATGAAAATATCATGTTCGTATCATTTGAATCTTTGCCCGTTACTTCCTCCCCTATTCCATATACTATTCGACTCTTATATCAGGGAAAATATGTAGTCTATCAAACCGCATCACTTTACTACCAAAACTCCGTAGATGATTGTTTGACAACAATTTGTGCAAAGTCAAGTAATGCAGAATGGTATCGATTTAATTGGGAAAAAGGCAATAATGTACAAGCGAAATATACTCAGCCGTTAACAGAAAAAAACCTACCTCGTTGTCATGTTACCTATGATACAAAGTTAGAGTACCACTTGGAAGGCATTTTATTCTTGAGGATTTGGGATCAAATGTCGTCATACTCATCTGATTTTTCAGATACTTTATTACCGGCAACAATGTCTCGTTTGGATGGAACCAAAAACTCAAACGTTACATCAGAAGATCTTAAGCTTATCAGAGTTCCAACCGCTTGGCTAAATGATACAATAATATCAAATGTTCTAGTTCGAATGCATGCCTATTACAACTGTCCATGCATTTTTGTCGAAGAGGTTTCGTTGGCTTTGCATGATTCATCCATTATGCATGCGTGTAAAAAGAAAAGAGAGGATATGGATGAATTTGTAATGTCAAACGCATTTGATAACTTGAGTGTATGGGAAATTACTTATGGTCGCCTTGATGAGAATCTAAAAATATCAAGAAGCCTAGAAGTTTTTTTCGAGCCCTCTAAGTCAAATTTTCTTTTCTTTCCAGTTAATGTTCATGGTAACCATTGGATTCTTTTGGTACTCTCAACTGTGCAGAAGCGTATTTTCATTATCGACTCGATGGATCAAAATGGCACTATAAAGGATGCATATCTCGTGGCGATTTTCATCAAATATCTGGAGTATAAGTCATCTATTAGTAATGGAGCTTTTATATTTGTGTCCGCAGATTGGAGAATTGAATCATTGCCAGCAACAAAGCAACAAGATGGTTACAACTGTGGTATTCATTTAATTATTAATGCTGCCATGCTTATGAGGCAAATAAAAGATAATGAAAGTGTCCAAATATCATTTGTTGAAGATCCAATGCCAGTTTATGAAAAGAAATCGCAAGTCCTGAAAGAGAAAGTTAACAAAGTTAGGACAACATTGTACAAGACGTTTTTATATCGCGATAGTTTTGAAAATGTCATGTCATCCATTTTTGCTGTAGATAGTGTCCCTAACCCTGCTACTCCTAAAAAAGCCAAAGTCACTAAAAAAGTTAGGAGTAAAGTAGTTTTTTTGGGTTAGTTAATAATGTGAAATTCAATTTTAAAAATTGTTTCGTTCATTTTTTTATTAAATTAATCCATACGAAAAGTTAACCGTTCAGGATGAAGTGTAAACATATACAATTCTACAAGTGAATCAAAGTAACTAGTTGAATATTTACAATTCATCATCAAGACATTGCTTTTTATATTTATTGCTATCCCGTTTTTTGCAAATGGGATGGTTGCAATTCTTGTTGGATATATGTCCTTGATGGTCACGAAAAGGATGTTGGAATTAAGTGAACTATTGCTCGCTATTATCTTGACCAAATTGTATTTCGACTTATATTGATAATTTCGACTTGTTACCGATGCAACAATAAGACCATCGAGAGATTTATCTCCAACTTGAATTTGAAAAAACGCATTGATTTGCGCATAGTGCTTGGCATGATTTGAATGTTTGAATATACACCAGCTTGAATAGTCTGCTTTATCTCTGAAATTTTGTCGTAATTCTGAGTATTTGCTTCCTTTAAAAACAAGTTGTCCCGAACCATACACTCCATCTCTAGTAGGCCTTATTGTCTCTCTTTTCCAAGATCCTCTACTGTGAAATAATAGGCCACTTATTGTTGCATTTTGGAAAAAATCAGGATTTAGACCTAAAAGATTGGTTGATACAACTACTTCCTCATCACTAAAGCTGCCATTTTCATTTTTAGTGACAAACCTTAGCCATTCAGAAACACTAGAATCATTTTTAAATGTCTCTCTTCTTTTAGCCTCTAAGTTGTAGACAATGCTATTTTTACAGCAAATATCGCGATTGTCTGAACCGTACAATAGTTCCACTTCCAATAATAATGTATCGTTTAAAAGATCAAGCTCGTATTCAGTCAATTTAGTGCATTTGTGGTTTTGTCGGCTGGTTTTGGTTTCTGGTTTGGATATGTTGTATCTTTCACCGTTATAGATGCATTTACCAGTGCTTGAATAGATACAAGCTCCATTGAGTTCGCTTAGATCCTTACTAGAATAAAATTTCTTTATTTTTCGAAGTTCGAAATCAATATGCCTGTCGACGACAAGATTTTCAAAGGAACCACCTCCTGCATTGCATTTGAGCTTTCTGTTTATTAATGCGCCAACAGCTCGTTCGCCAGGAAACTCACTTACTCCCATTGGTGGCCCAAAGTGTTTTATGAATGGAGCCAAATCAATAAGTTCGTGAAGTATGAAAGTGCATGTTTTCAGGGGTAGAAGTCCTTCCCACATGCAAACCATTTCCTCAATATCTCTCGCTAGCTTTACAACGTCTTCAGATGAAAAATAATTGGACTGTAACTTCCTCAGATTAGATCCGACCATACTATAAAATACCTTATATTGATCTTCAATACCAGACATGGCAAGTAAAATGAAATCCCAGAAACAAGATATTAGTTTAAGCTTTTGGTTCATCTTCATGTATCCTTGAATTAGTTTCTTGTCATTTATAATGAACTTCCGCATATTCCATGAGTCATCGCCAAGTCCTTTCGGAAGAATAATGCACTGAAACCATTCCCGACATTTCTTTCTATCTGCAGGGTCACTTTCATATGGTTGTTTTCTATTTCTGGGTTGGAGAGTTCGAAAACGATAAAATGTTGCCATCTTTATGGCCTTTTTTCTTCTCATGCTTTCTTTTTTGGGCTCAACTGTTTTGTGCTTTTCTTTGTTGTTGTTGGTTGCAAGTGTTTTACTTTCTTCATCATCTTCCCAATTATTTGGATCGTCATCACCACCACCATCTTCTTCATCACTAAATTCAATAATGGAACTTGGTTTTTTTGCTTGTTCATTATCAGTGGTTTCCTTCAGTATTGATTCCTGAACTTCTATTTCCCCAAATATCAAATCAACCAAAAGATTTATTACTCCACATATTGAGTGCAGGAAAGGCCAGGTTACTTGCTGAGAAATATTAGCGTAAGGAAGTCTCTCGAAAGGCCACACATCTTGAATCCCCTCGCAATGCTTTTTCGTCTGAGTTTTGTTTTTCTCGTTAAGACTTCGAGCGTGAATTGCGTTTTCCAAATGATCCTTATAAGATACCCTTTCATACGGTTTGTAGGATCGCAGATCAAAATGACGATATATTAGGTACTTTCTTAGTCCCGTATCTTTTTTACATATATCAAATAGTTTAGGGTTTTCATTGCTCCAATAATAATTGATATGCTCGTGAACGAACAAAAACTTTTTTATTGCGTTCTCATTTCGCTTGTCTCCATCGCAAGGCAGACAAAACTGAAGAAAATGCAAAGTACCAGGAAGATTTTGAACAGTTTCCCATGTTATTGGTCGAACCAATCTATCTGACTCATCCTGATTAAATTTTTTGTTAGTTTTTGCCGATTGATTTAGCTGATAGTACCGTTCCAATTCTCTCTGCATTCTAATCCTTATTTTTTTGTAACCTTCATGGTCTTCTACGCTAAATGACTCTGCGCCATATGGATAAGTTTCAGAATTCGAATCAAATTGCTTCTTTTTGTTATCATAAAATCCAGCTGGACAGCATTTTCCAGATTGGCCAATAAAGCGAAGATAACTGTTAAGAGGTAGGGTGTTCCTGTGGCCAATATATACAGGTTTGGAACCATCGTGGACACCAGTAATGCAACGACATAGAGGACATCCATAAGACGCCATACTTGCTGACTGGAGACAAAGGACTGCTTCGAGAGCCTTCGTGTCTAACGTATGCAATATTAACCTGGCTTGTATAAAATATCTTTTACCCTTCAAATGTATCTCTGTACCTTCGTAAAGTAAACGCAACTCCTCGCAATACATGTCCGTAAATAGAAACTTTTCAGCCTCAAGGTGCCTACCGCTGTAGATTGCGCTTAAGAACATTCCAATTCCAAGTTTCCCACGAAAGGTAGGAGGTAAGTTGAGGATTTGCGTCATTAGAATCCAAAAATTGTATGTCTTCGATTTAAAAAGTTGTCCACCATCGTAAAATTCGGAGAGTACCAAGCTAACTTCTTCAGAATGTGTTCGTTCAGGTTTAGATTTAATCCAATCCATATACCTTAAGCGCATTTCTGATAAGTGATGTTGAACTTCATCACCGTCCATAAGGTCTGAATAGATTCGTTGACTTTGATGTTGGTCTGACGATAAATGTTTATCCTCTCTTTCATATCGCAAGGAACGGAGAAAATTGGGGGTTCTCAGTAAATCAGATATAAGAACTAGGAGTGGACGATAAAATAACTGTTTGTAGGAGATTCCATCACCATTAGCTGACCTTAAATGCTCACAATTATTACCGCCATTTCCTGAACATTGATTCCTTGTACATGGTCTAAATCTGTTTTTTCCACATTTTGGACATGAAAATTGATTATTTAAACCAGCATAAACATAACGATCACATTCACATTGATCCACAGCAACATAACGCGTTGATTTTCGAGTATATTCATGAACAGTAGATGAATTTACTACATCACAAGATAAATCTTCAGTTCGCAACGATGCGGTATCATCAAAGTCTTCACAATCTTCGTCAGAAAAGGTTTGTTCGAGATTGTCGATAACGGAAGCCTCATATTTGATACGATTGACATTTTTAAATTCATTTAATGTGTTAAAACGCACTTCAGTAGTAGTAGTTACTTTTTTTACGGGCAATTCATATCCTTTGAATGTTTTGCTCAAAATGTTCATTAAGGTATCGATACCAGAACTTTTAACATTGTTTTCCGAAGCCCATTCATGAATAGATCGAGAAAAACTTCCTTTTGACACATTTCCTCCGTGAATTAATTTTTTGTTATCATCCTGCATAAGGAAAGAAGATTTATTCGATGACATTGAAAGATTCTTTGACAATTTCTTCATATCAAACGAAGGAATTTGTAGATCTACGGCTGATACCCAATCAGAATTGTCATCAATCATCATGTTTGGCAATTGATTGTAATTTTCGAATTGCATATCTTCAATATCCTCCTCGAAATAGACTGGATCGAAAAAAAAGTCAGTCTCAAAATTATCTTTTGTATCTTCTTCCATATTATGGTCTATATCATGGTCGATAAGGCATTCCTCCAAAATATTATTAGTAACAATATTGATAGTCTTCTTTTCTTTTCTTTTTTGATGACGAGGAAAAAGTGCTCTTTTAAAAAAGCTATTTGACCTTTGAATCCCCACTTTAATGGCTAAACTATTTACTTCTTTGCCTGCTTTAGTCATGTTGGTAAACGAAACCGACGAAATTGTAGTTTAGGGTTTAGTATTTTAATTGTAATAGTTAAATGAACTTTGATCGTAAACAACAATGCAAAGCCATTATAATAAAGAAACAGAGACGATGTCTAAAATATGAAATTTGTAAAAGTGAGTACTGTGAATGGCATGGTCCTTTGTGTCAGGCATTGACAAATTCTGGATCGCCATGTAATTCCATGGTATTTAATTTTAGAGATGGCAGTAGATACTGTGAAAACCATGCAAATGTGGGAACTGAAAGACATATCGGTTTACATGAACCGAGTTATA